>Ga0209932_1000378_pt1 | contig 12630 bp, 13 predicted proteins | sample SalPon2_B_H2O_MG_2_FD_185728 | JGI IMG/M metagenome (GOLD analysis project Ga0209932, IMG submission 185728) | Salt pond water microbial communities from South San Francisco under conditions of wetland restoration - Salt Pond MetaG SF2_B_H2O_MG... ...
TGATAGATTATAACACCCCTGGCATCACAGCAATACCAATGAATGATCCAGGATTTTTTAGTAGGGATAAAGGATTAGAAACTTTAGCAGATCCAAGTGCAGTTATGTTAGAAGATGGAACGATTGCGTTATATTTTACTGGTGACCATAGAGCTTCTAATCAGAGTTCACGATGGGTGACCACTTCAGCTATCACTGCAGTGAGTGATTCTATCTCTTTTCAAATAGAGAGTGATTACGATTTACTCACTCGTCTTAATTGGAAAAATGTATTTAATGAAAATGGTAATTGGACTACATATGGTGCTCTTGGAGTTCAAGACGTCAGTACATGGTATAAATGGTCTTCAACGGATGGGCTCACGTGGACAGAAGAGACTTCGCTACTTACTGCAAATCAGATTTCTGAAAAAAGAACAAGCAATGGCTACCCAAGCGAAGGTACAGCTTCTGCTTATGTCACCAAAATTAGTAGTAGTGAATACTATGCAGTATTCACTGGTTACAGAGAAGACTTTGAACAACCAAGTGGTACCGACATGAATGGCGATGGAGTTGTTTCTGGTGAGTACGTTGTTATCTATACATCTTCAGATGGAAGTAATTGGAATTATCATGATACTTTCCATGGAGGATCTGAGGGAACTATAACAAAAACATCTACAGGATATTACGTTTTCACTTCGACAACAGGATGTACATATTTATCCACTGACGCCAAAAACTGGGGATATGGATTTAATGGCATGTTGTATGGTGAAGTTGGTGAGTTGGGTAGTTCAGTTCTTCTTCCTGATGGATGGAGATTAATCTTTGGTACATCAAGTAATGAAGGGATACCACTTAAAGCTAGCAAAATTACAGCATCCACTATCGATGAAAAATACCTACAACCTATGAAAAGCTACATTCCATCAGTTGAGGAGATAGAAGTACCCTACGAATTTAATTACTAAATCTTTTTCATTTTTCTACTTTAATTTTGTATTTCAATTTCATATAATTACATATACATGAGGAAGTCACTGAATATTGGGTTCGTACTCTTTTTGTTACTTCAGGCATGCTCTGGATCAGAAAACAGTGAAACTCAAATGGTAAACGAACCCACTCCAGAAGAAACACAAGGTAGTGTGGAGTCTGAAAACACAGACATTAAAAAAACTTCTTCAGATACAGTGTCAATTGAAGACATCGTTAAAGAATTATTAAATGAGTTCCCCCAAGGCATCTTTATTAATTTACTTGCAAGAGAACAAATTTGTTTAGTAGATAAAGCAGGAGCTGATGTTATTAGACAGATGGAGAAAGATTTTCTTTCAGGAGGGTCAATTCAGGAGCAATACAAAGAATCCTTTAAAGAATGCAATATACCGCCTCCGCCAGACTCTGGTATGCCAGGAGGTCAGCCGGGAAGTGCAGGCAGTAAACCTCCTTTAGGAGAAAGCAACCAACCCGGTCAAGGAAGCCCAATAATTCAGGAAACTACCTTAAGCTCAATGCACCTCTCTTACCTAGGTTCGATAAGAAGTTTAGAAAATAGTCTAGGAAACATTGCCGATCCATCAATAGTAGAAACTAGTGAAGGGATACTCAGGGTATATTTTAAGAATGGTAATGAACCGCAAGCAGGTATAAGTGGGTACGATAACCTAATTCACTCTGCGGTGTCTAGTGACGGTGGGAGAACATGGGTTGTAGAGTCTGGTGTTCGACTTCCAGTTCAGTCTCCTATTGAAGCCTTAGTATTTGATGGAAAAGTATCTGCATGGGGTTGGGAGCTTTCATCAACAGGAGACTCTTTAGTTAAGTATGAATCCTCAGATGGAGTAAATTTTCAAAAAGTGGATATCCCAAGGTTTGTACAAGCAGACTGTAAGGATAGTGATGGAAACTCTTTTGGACCGTTAGGAGATCCTACAATTACGCAACTCAATGATGGTTCTTGGATTTTTCATGTTCAAGAGTTAGTGAGTCCTTTAGGTTCCTTCAACAGAAGAGCATGTGTAGCAACTTCAAGTGATGGCCTTACTTGGGGTGTCCAGGTAGATCGTTCTTATGGTGGAGATATAGACGTTACAACAAATCCAGCAATTAAGCTCAATGCAACAGGAGTTGTAGAGTGGATCTGGCCTACATATGATTACATGGAGTACAGAAAAGGACCTGATGGAGTTACTTGGTCTCAAGTGGAGTACCTTCCTCCAGGAGGTGACCCTGATTTTCTTGATTTATCTAATGGTCGACAATTATTGGCATTTGGTAATTTTAGTAGTCGAAAAGGTGGAGTCCTTATTTTCACAGAACGTGTAACGACGAATTATACAATAACCTCACTAAATACTGGACCAACACAAGCTCCAACAAAGAAATGGTTAGTTGAAGGTGCTACTGCTGCAGATATTAAAGTAGTGAATGTCTGCCTTGATCTTGATTTAAGCACAGCTCAGGGTGCAAGAGTAGAAATTAAAAATGTAAACAATGCACTGGAAATTACTGTTGTAGATAATAATGAAGAGTTTGCCAATCCACAGTGTGTGTATATCCTGGTTGGTCCAGAGCAGGTAATGGGATAATTTCTTTCTTTACAACTTATAATTGCTTTATAATGTACCCATGAATATTGGTTCACATATACCTTCAAAAAACGCTGTTGAAGAGATAAAACTCCGCAAAGGTGACACCTTCCAGATTTTTGTCTCCAGCCCTCAAATGTGGAAAAGTCCAAAGCCTCGTGAAGACATTGATATTTTGCAAGATTACAAAGGGCCTATATATGTGCATGCCCCGTATTTAATCAATGTTGCTACTCCAAATAATAAAGTTCGACATCCAAGTAGAAAACTACTTAAAGATACCTGCAAAGTTGCGGCATCATTTGGTGCAAAAGCCGTCATTGTCCATGGGGGATCCGTTGGTGAAGGTGGAGATATTGCTGAAGGGTATGAAAACTGGAGAAAAGCAATAGAACATGTTGAAGACACTGGCATGAGAGTTTTAGTAGAAAATACTGCTGGAGGAAAAAACTCCGTCGCACGATACATGGATTCCATTGAACGACTTTGGGAAGTAATAGGTGATCTTAATGTAGGGCTTTGTTTAGATACTTGTCACACTTGGGCGGGTGGTATTCCAACTGAACAAGCAGTAAAAGGATTTAAAAAACTTACCAAAAAAATAGATCTCGTACACTTTAATGACTCCAAAGATGGATTTGAGAGTAGTAGAGATAGGCATGAAAATTTAGGAAAAGGTAATATTCCAAAAGCAGAGCTCGAGTATGTTATCAAGAACTGTAAATCAGACATAATTGTAGAAACACCTGGAGGACTTGAAGCGCAGAAGAAAGATATTGCGTGGATAAAACGACGTCTTAAAAAATGAATTACTTACCATCCAATCTCTCATTCGAAGATGGAGTTGCTCACATAGGAGATACTTCATTACTTGATGTTGCTAAAGAATATGGTACTCCTCTTTATGTTTATGATTGGGAGAATTTAAAAAATAATATTGACCATTTTTCACATGCATTTGGTTCAGAGACCTTATTTAGATATGCTGCAAAAGCATTTATCTGTAAAGCCTTAGTAAAAGAACTACACGATAAAGGATGGGGAGTTGATGTTGTTTCTGGCGGTGAGATGGCAACTGTACAATCAGTCACTGGAACTTTAAAAAACACATTATTTAACGGGACTTATAAAAGCATTGAGGAGATAGAGTTTTTCATGCAGAACGAGGGTGGACATATCTCCATTGATAATCGTTATGAAATTCCCATGTTGGAAGCTGTAGCTTCTAAATTAGGTAGGCAACAACCAGTTATTATGCGTATCAATTTAGATGTTGGGGCAGAGACACACCCAATGGTCTTAACCACTGGATATGATCAGCAATTTGGTATCTCCATTGGATTTGCAGAAGAGGCTTTAAAACAGATTTACGATGCACCTTCTTTATTATTTTCAGGTATTCATGTTCATATTGGTAGTCAGATTAAAGATCCTGAGCGTTATCAAAAAGCAATGAGTGAATGTGCAGAGTTTCTCTACAAACATCGGGCCGCCATTCAAGCAGAAGTTGTCTTTGATGCTGGAGGCGGATTCTTTTCACCTTATGCAGGTGATGAAGTAGACCATGAATTAAAAGTCTACGCTGATGCTATTCATGCTGGAATTCAAGAACATTGGCAAGATGTTTATAGGGTTATGATTGAGCCGGGAAGAGCATTAGTCAACAATCCAGGGGTTATTCTCTACACTGCCGGTGCACTTAAAGATGATAGAGGAGAGAAACCCTATATTCTTGTTGACGGGGGTATGTCTGATAATCCTAGACCAGCATTATATGGAAGCGAACACAAACTTTTTAATATCTCTGGTGGAAAAAATGGAGAAGACATGGTGCATGCTGTTTCAGGAAGACACTGTGAAAGTGGTGACTTACTGGTAAAAGACGCAATGCTACCAAGTGATACCCAGTCTGGGGATATATTGATGTCAACCTCAACTGGTGCATATACTTTTGCTATGGCTAGCAATTACAACAGAGTGCCAAAGTCAGGTGTAGTTGCAGTGACTAATGGTGGTGTGGTTGAGTTAGTTAATAGACAGAGTTTTCAAGATACATTTATTAACGATATTTAATTTTTTACAATTAGTGTTTCAATTAAATAATAAACAATAACAATAAAAACTATCACTCGTGTTAGGTCAATGAGGGTTTCCTTAAGAGGCTTACCATTTAACATATTAAAATTATATAAAAATGTTATTCTCTATATGTGAAAAGCAAAATTAAATTACTTGTAGCAACTCTTACTTTTTCAGCACTCTTTCTTTTTTGTCAATCAGCACCTACTACTTACGACATGACTGGTTACATTGTGGACACAAAGGTTAATAGTAGTGGTGACATTACAGTCCTAGTAGATGGTCGCAGTATTGAAACAGATCAACTGACTATCAGTGACTATGGTTGGGCTCATATTTCTGACAACACAGACATATATCTTAATGGTAAAAAAGTCGACACATACCCATTTATTGTTGATTCATCTGTTTTGGTTTACGTTACCTATGATGGCCTTGTTGCAGAAAGCTACCCAGTTCAAGGTGGAGCAAAATCTATATCTATAGAAGATTAAATTTTATCCACAGCAACCTATAAACCCTACATACATAAGCTAAACATATGAAAATAGCTTTAATCACAGGAGCAAACTCAGGACTGGGTTACGCAAGCACACAAGCATTACTCAAAGAAGATTATTACATATACATGGCGTGTCGCTCAGAAGCAAAAGCACTAGAAGCTATCAATACTTTTGATTTGGAACTAAGAGAGAAAGTTGAGTATATATATTGTGACCTTTCTTCTTTTGACTCAATACGAGCATGTGCTGATCATATTCTTAAAAATGAAAAACAATTAAACGCTTTAATGCTGAACGCAGGATTGATGGCAACACCCCCAAGTGAAACTAGTGATGGATATGAAATACAAATTGGAGTGAATGTACTTGGACATGCCTTACTTGCAGAGTTATTAATTCCACTTATTAAGACAACGCCAGATGCTCGTGTCATTACATTAAGTAGTGTGGCAAGTAACTCTGGGCGACCACTCCAAAAAGAAATGTTTAGTCTTTCAGAAAATTATCGACCATGGCAGACATACTCCAATTCAAAATTAGCGGATTTATTTTATGCAAAAGCATTAGCTAAATATTTTGAAGAACAAGATATTAATGCTCGATCAATTGCTGCTCACCCAGGAGGGACTGCTTCGCAGTTACAAATAAATACTCGTAAGATGGGAGGAGTAGGTATAAGTGGACCTTTCTGGGTATATGTAATGAAGTTTTTTGGAATGACAATCCATAAAGGTGCCCTATCACAATTAATGGGAATCCTTTCTGATGATGTAAAAAACGGAGATTATATTGGTCCAAAAGGTTCTCCTTCTGCTTTTAAAGGAGACCCAAAAGTTATCGAAAATTACTCACTCAGCAATAGTACTTTAGATGATTTTCGAACCTTGCTTAAAACAGAACTTGATTTAAAACACCTCTAAAAAGATAATCTATACGCACAAGCCTTTAAAACTATAGACGAAGTCAATTTAAAATATTTATATGAGTAAATTTTTCTTAGGACTTACATTTATCATTGTTTTTCAGTTCGCTATTGTTGGCCTAGTAATTGGGGCAATTGCAAGACTTTTAATACCAGGACCCAACCCAATGACTTGGGGAAAGACTGCAATCATCGGTATAGCTGGTTCATTTTTTGGAGGAATTATTGCGTCAGTTCTTGGGCTAGAGGATTTATTTGCTACCTTAATCCAAGTTGGTTCTGCTGCAACAATAATCCTGTATCTTGAAAGACGTTAGCTTATAATAAATAAGGAATATACTTTCTTCTGTGAATAAAGCATTTGAACAATCGATTAGCTTTTCAACTTAAAAACAAATTACAAAAATATTTTTTTGCATCAGTTAAATAAAATTTGTAGGATTGAATGATGGGAACTTAAGCCCATCTACCTCTGTTCTAATTAATAAATTTTGAATCTTTAAAAAATCTTATAGTATCTGATATTGTTTCCACAACGGGACGTGGATAATGACCAAGTTCATCTTTAGACAACTTGCTTGGAATATTTTTATTTTGCACTTTAATTGTATGAATTGAGTCTAGAGTAATCGCACGTGGAGAATTACTCATAATTGACTGTAGGAAATAAAAAGGAAGTGATAAATAAATTGTGAAAAAAGGAAGGGTTCCCCGTAAAAGCTTCTTGCCCAACTCATCTGAGATAATATCAGCCATGTAAACGAAGTCCATATAATTACCTCCAACAATATAATTTTGTTTACTTCGACCTTGCTCTACACAATTCACAGCAGTTGTACAAAGATCACGTACGTCTACATAGTCATAGCCAACATTAATGCTATAAGGCCTTTTTCCGTTTGCAATCTTTATAAATTCTTGTCCAAACAAACTAGGTTTAAAATCGTTAGGTCCAAATATGCCAGAGGGGTGGATTATCGATGCATCTAAACCTTTGTTACAAAAATCTAAAACAATTCTCTGCGCATCTGCTTTTGACAAATCATAAGGCACTGTATTTGGATCAACAACAAGTGGTCTATCTTCTAGCAGTGGATCATCTAATGGTTCTCTTATAAAGGCATCTACGGATGAAAAGTGAATTAATTTTTTTACATTATGCTTTAACGCCATTTCACAGACATTCTTTGTGCCATCTACATTTACAGAGCGAATAAGATTTCTATTCTTTCTTTCTAAACTTATAATCGCTGCAGTGTGAAATACAACATCAACGCCTGCAAAAGCTTTATCTAGTGATTCTATATCTGTGACACTACCTTTAAACAGCTCTACGTCATAACCATCAAACGCCCTGTGGTCTCCATCAAAATCGATACAGCGTACTTTATAATCTCGGGCAGTTAGTTCTCTAACTAAATTAGCTCCTACATGTCCCGATCCACCAGTTATGAGTGCAGTTTTCAATATTTCCCTTTTTTCCTTAAATATTATTTTAGATTCAGTTAATATTGTTTGACGATGGAACGAAAAGTATATTTATTATGGTTTGGACAGACAGTCTCTTGGACGGGTTCGGCTATGTCTTTTTTTGCAATTGGAGTCTGGATATATGAAACAACTGGAAAAGCCAGTGCTCTCTCAACAATTTTATTTATTGTTGCAATAGTTGGAGTAGTTACAGGACCATTTGGTGGAGTATTAGCCGACAGGTTTCCAAGAAAGACACTTATAATTGTCTTTGATTTGATAATTGCAGTCCTGATGTGCGTTATTGGGTATTTTGCATTGAATGACATTTTGACACTCACTCTTTTAATACCATTTGCATTAGCATTTGGAATCTTTGAAATAGCTCACTGGACAACATGGAGTGCTTTCTTAGGAGATGTAGTGAAAAAGAACGAAGTAACAAAAGTCTCGGCTTTATTTGAAAGCGCAGAAGCAATTTCTGTTCTAATTGGCCCAATAGGTGGAGCTTTCATCTACTCATTCTTTGGACTAACAGGTGTGATACTCGTTGACGTAATAACTTGTCTATTTGGTATTGCAACAATTACTTTGTTCAAAAGCAAAAAAACTGAAACGAAAAGTGAATTAACCTTTAAAAATATTTATCTCGATTTAGTTGAGGCATACAACTGGTTAAAAAAACAAAAAGGGCTCCTTACCTTAGTGTCCATTCTTTCATTAGCTAACTTTTTGTGGGGATTTACTTCAGTTCTTCTTCCTCCAATGATACTGAGCTTTACCGACGCAAGAGGACTTGGTATTGTTGAGTCGAGTCTTGGCTTAGCTTTTCTCTTTGGTTCAATGATTTCACTACGATTAGCTGATAAGCTTCAGGGAAATTTAAAAGTTGCTATATATATGGGACTTTTAGGAGGCTTAAGTCTAATTTTAGGCTCAATCAGACCTAGTGTATTTCTTCTATGTGTGCACGGTATTATTAATGGAGTTAGTGGAACAGTTCAATATACAGTTTCCTCTGGAGCATGGCTAGCCATTACTACTGAAGATATAAGAGGTAGAGCCTTAGCCCTTAGAGGCACCATTGCTCAAATGTTAAGACCACTTGGGGTTGTTATTGCAGGACCACTTGGAGATTATTTAGAGTTCACTTTTTATCCTGCAAATGCTGAAATTTTATCACCACTTATTGGATCAGGTCCTGGAAGAGGATATGCCTTATTATTTTTTACAATTGGTGTTTTATATATGGTTTTATGGATCGTAAATTTTAATAATAAAAATTTGAAAAACCTCTCCGATCAGGTCAAAGAGCTAACAAAAGAGAGTTAATTAAAGTTGTTGGTAATTTTTCTTACGATTGTGTTTTCACTTATTTTTCTATGGAATTTTCCAAACTTGACAGTCACAGTAGCTCTTTTTGGATTATTATTAGGACTTAACTGGTTATTTAAAAATAATAGGTATTACAAATGAAAAAAATGTTTATTTTACTGCTTCTAATCTCTTTTTGCGGAGGTTCAGAGGAATCCCTACCAACTTCAGTTGATGATGAAGTTGCTGAAGAAGAAAATCAGGTAGTTGAGGAATCCCTACCAATTTCAGTTGAGGATGAAGTTGCTGAAGAAGAAAATCAGGTAGTTGAGGAATCCCTACCAATTTCAGTTGATGATGAAGTTGCTGAAGAAGAAAATCAGGTAGTTGAGGAATCAAAATCAGTTAAAGAAGACTCGTTAAATTCAATTTTTTGGGGAGCTACAGATGCTAAGCCGGAAGTATATGCAGCCTCAGACGTTTCACAAGAGACTATTGACATCACTGTTGAGTGGGTTGACAAGGCTATAGGATATTGGGGAAACTATGGACCACTTGAAATCTGGATTGTTGGTGCTGGTCGTGATGAAGTAATAGCTTTAGATGAACAATGGTGCGAAGTTCGATCAACAAAAGATCCAAATTGGAATAAAGAATGGGATTGCGCTAATGGAGATCCTTATGGAAGTGGCAATGGTTGGTCACCTTTTTATAGTTATATAAATGATGGAGGAGCTGCTGTTAGTTCTTATATTAGAGATCATTTAGGATATTATTTTAATGCCCTCATCATGTCATCTAAGTATCCAGGCCCTGAAGAAGAAGATTACAAACCAGTAATATTGCATGAATATTTTCATGTTTATCAGCATGGAAACTTATCAATACCCGAATTACCGGACACAGATGGTGACTGGAGAACAAGTAACAGAAATGTATATTTTAATGGTGGTGAAATACAAGTACCTTTTTTGATGGAGGGTGGAGCAGAATTCATGGCACAGTATTGGTACTCCAAAGAACCTGGTGTAGAAGCAGGGTACTTAAAGCGAGTAATGGAATATAAAGCAGAAGCTATTAAGCCATACTTCAATACCGGTAAAAGCTTAAGGGAACTGGGCTATGACGAAGAATTTAACTCCTATGATATTCTTACATGGTTTGTTGCATACTTAATTCACAACACAAGTGAAGAGACGTTTAGAGTAGACTTTTGGTCTCAACTTGAATCTCTAGGTTTTGAAGAAGCTTTCAGATCTAATTTTGGTAAATCAGCTGATGAAATGATTGCTGAGTTTGACAATTGGGCTACTCAGCCTATAGAGGTACTATTGGAGATAATTCCCTAACGTAGTTTGTCGAACCAGCCTTTTCTCCAAGCAAAAAAAACCACACCACTAAGAAGTATCCCAGAAAAAAATGGTGGAATTCTTGAAAGAAGTATTACAAAAGCTGAAACTAGTAGAACATAATCAACATATCTCCAAAACCTATTCGACAAACTAGGGATGAGATTAAAATATCTAAAAATAACTAGAACTATTCCAGAGGCTAATAAATAATACATTCCTTTAAGTATAGAATTGAATCGAGTGAAAATATTATGAAAAAAATAGCAATAGTTACAGGAGCAAATAAAGGTTTAGGGCTCTCAGTTGCCAATGAACTAGTTCATAATGATTACAGAGTCATTCTTGCTTGTAGGGATAAATCAAAAGGACAGAGAGCTGCAGAATTTTTAGGCGAAAATGCAATGTTCCTTGAGTTAGATCTCTCAAAATCTAAAAGCATAAATAATTTTGCTAACGAAATTTCTAAATCTTATAACGGAGTGGATGTTTTATACAATAATGGGGGATTAATTTATCAAGATTTCAATCTTACTGATGAGGGATTTGAGTCAATGATTGCAGTGAACTACTTTGGCACGTACAGACTCACCTTAAAACTTCTAGATAATCTTCTTGAGAACAAAGGAAGGATAGTACAGGTTTCAAGCCTTTCAATGTACCTCACAAGAAAGATACAACTAGAAAATCTTCACAAAGAGGAAAATTTTTCTTCAAGTACTCGATACAACTTAACTAATTTGTATAGGTCAATGTTTGCTTGTGAACTTGAAAAAAGAACTAGTAATAAAGTTTCTATCGCAATTGCTCATCCAGGTATAACAAAATCAAGACAATCTAGGCCGTATAAAGTTACAAAGATAAGGAAGTCAGCCTTCACATATATATCTACAAATATTAATACAGGAACGGAACCCATTCTCAAAGCAATTAACTCAAAACACACATCAGCTAAAAAAACATATGCACCAAGAGTTTTTGGTATTTACGGAAAACCCACAACACAAAAACTTAATAAACTAGTTTACAGAGATGACTTGAGGCAAAAATTATGGAGTTATACGGCAGAAGAGTTAGATCTAGATTTATAAATCAATACTAACATTAACTCATTAACTCATTAACTCAAACTTCTGGTGTAACCCCAAACTGAATAGTTATCCAAATCTCTCATTGTGTTTATCTAATGCAGCAACAATCTGAGCTCTGTGCTCACTTGCGTGAAAAATCATCTGTGTGAGAATCTCTGAGACTTTTCCAGTTTGTTCACCTTTTGAAGTCGTGAAGGTAAACTCCTCATCTTCCCTATAAACATTTTCTATTAAGCTTTTATCTATTTTATAAAGTTCTGTAAGAAGCTCATCTATCATTTCTGAACCTTCAGTGTTTTTTAATTCAAAACGGGAAAAAGGCTCACCATTTAATCTCTGCCCATATAAATGTGCAGCTCCAGCGATGTGAATCATGATTGTTTTAACAGTCCACTCAGGGTCGACAACATAATAGTCCAGAACTTTATCATCTAACTTTTGCACTTCTTTGTAAATTTCCTGGTTAGCCCATGCCATATGCTTAGCCATTAACTCTAGTGATATCATTTTTCCTCCAATTCTGAAATTCTTACTTCAAGTTCTTTTAATTTTGCACTTACTACTTTTAAATCGTCCTGATTTTGCGCACTTCTAATGTACCGTTCATTTTGCCAGCGCATCCCCCACTTTGTTAGAGGTATTGTAAAAGCTGCAACAGGTAGTAAAATTACTGCTTCACTCCAAGACTCTTGATAAGATATTAAGACAAACAAACCTCCAAATAATAGATATAAAAAGTACATCACCCATTTTTCAATTTGCTCAGTGAATTTTTTTTCTTTATTTGCTTGTGAATTCATAAATTTAGAGTAATAAAGCCAATAGAATAAATCTATGAAAATAATTGTTATTTGCACCGGAAACACTTGTAGATCACAAATCGCAGAGGGTTTACTGAAGAATAAATATCCGGATGCCGAAATTTACTCAGCAGGAACCCACCCCGAAACTCAAGTAAATCCATATGCTGTAAAAGCTATGGCAGAGATTGGCCATGATATTAGTCAGCAGTATCCTAAATTAGTTAATGATTTTATCAATCAGGAATTTGACCATGTGCTCACAGTCTGTGACTCTGCAGAAGAAACTTGTCCAGTTTTTCCGAACGCAAAAAATAGACTTCACAATTCTTTTATTGACCCTAGTAGGTCTTCTTATGATTCTGATGATCATGCACTGGATGTTTATATAAATACTGTAAAAGAAATATCAAACTGGATAGACAACCTTAACTTATAACATCTAATCTAATTAGAAGAAGGGGGAGATTTTTGAGAAAATTCTTTAAGTGGCTAGTAGTCACACTTATTGGCATACAGGCACTCT
>Ga0209932_1000385_pt1 | contig 12529 bp, 15 predicted proteins | sample SalPon2_B_H2O_MG_2_FD_185728 | JGI IMG/M metagenome (GOLD analysis project Ga0209932, IMG submission 185728) | Salt pond water microbial communities from South San Francisco under conditions of wetland restoration - Salt Pond MetaG SF2_B_H2O_MG... ...
AAGGTACACCTAGAACAACTAATCCTTTTTCACTATATTTGTCATATAATTCTTGAAGTTCAGTGTATTGTTTTGTGAAACCGCAGTTGCTTGCAACATTTACAAGTAAAACTGTTTTATTTTTCAACTTCTCTAGAGCAAAAGTTTCTTCATTAATATCTTTGATATCAAAATCGAAAAATATTTTATCATATTTTGCATTTCCAGTATTAAAAAATGAGATCATAAAAATTATAATATAAATTATCCTTTTATAGCTAATCATTTATTTTTAGCAGAAACTAATAATAAGAAATAACCAAAAACTGTAGAGAGCAGGGAGCCTGATAGAACACCAATTTTAACTCCATCAATGTATTGAGTATTTTCAACAAAAGCTAAATTCCCAACAAATAAACTCATTGTAAAACCAATTCCTGTTAAAATCGATACACCATAAATGCTCAACCAATTAGAATTGTTAGGCATATCAGCAAATTTAAATTTTACAGAAACATAAGAGAATAATAATACACCAATTTGTTTTCCAAAGAAAAGACCCATTAATATTCCTAGTGGAACTGGATTTAATAAACTTGCTAATGACAAGCCTTCAAGATTAACACCTGCATTTGCAAATGCGAATATAGGCATAATTATAAATGCTACATATGGAGATATACCGTGTTCTAGTTTAACTAGTAAAGAAAAGTCATGATCTTTAAGTCTGTGTGGAATTGTTGATGCTAGCAATACACCTGCAATTGTTGCATGAATTCCTGATTTGTAAGTGAAAAACCACATGCACAATCCTATTAATAGATATGGTGTAAAAATTTTAACTGAAAATTTATTTAAAACTAATAACAAAATGTAACTTATTAATATTAAACTTAGATATGGAATACTTAAGTCACCAGAATAAAAGAAGGCTATAATTAGAATTGCACCTAGATCATCTATGATTGCAAGTGCTGTTAAAAAGACCTTCAATGAAATTGGAACTCTTGAACCAAGTAAAGATAATATTCCTAAAGAAAAAGCAATATCTGTTGCTGATGGTATTGCCCATCCATTAATTGTTTCTGTGTTTCCATAATTAATAACAACATAAAATAATGCGGGCACAACCATTCCACCAACAGCGGCTATAATTGGAAGCATAGCTTGTTTAATGTTAGATAATTCACCCTGAAGAAATTCTCTTTTGATTTCAAGCGTTACAAAAAAGAAAAAAATTGCCATTAAGGCATCATTAATCCAATGATGTACTGAAAGTTTTAATCCAAATTCATTAATTCCTATAAAGAGATATTTTTCTAAAGTTTCAAAATATAAACTACTTAAAGCACTGTTACTTATAAATAGAGCTAGTATTGCGGCAATCAAAAGAACCAATCCACTTGCAGCTTCTAGTTTAAAGAACCATTTAAAAGGCTTAGAAATATATTGGATCATTTTTTTAACTTAATAAATTTTTTATTAATAAATATAGATCTTTTAAAGTTTCAAAAAAATTATACAAGAATATTTCAAGACCTGGAATAATACTGCTAAGTGGAGATTTAAAGGTATCAAGAACTATTATTAGAGCAATAAATGTAATTAAAAACACCAAAAAATAAGATAAAAATTTACTAACACTAAATGTAGTTTTTTTAATCTCATTAATCAATTCATTAGAAGAGGGTTCCGTATTTTTTGTCTCATCTGTTTTTAATAATTTTTCATTAGCGTGATCATCTTCTTTATTTTCCAAGACATTATTGTTAGAATTAGAACTAGATACTTCAGTTTTAATTTCATTTTTAGATTGCTCAATTTTGGGTTTATAAAACCACACATGATTACAAGTGCCACATTGAATAGTTCTTCCATTATCTGGAATTAAAGAGGCGTTTACCTCAAATTTTTTTGTACAATTGATGCAATCTATAATCATTATTTTTTATAACATATTATTTGAATAATTCTCTTATTTACCAATCTTTATACTTTGCAATATTTAATAAGTACTGTATTAGTACAATTTCCGGAGTGTAGCGCAGCCTGGTAGCGCATCTGGTTTGGGACCAGAGGGTCGCAGGTTCGAATCCTGCCACTCCGACCATTTATGAGAAAAGCTAAAATCTATATACCTAATAAAAATCCTATGCAGTCTGGTAATGGTAAAACCGACAAATGGATTTTAGAATATGAAACTAAAGATCCATCAAATAATCCTTTAATGGGGTGGGAGAGTTCATCTGACACCTACACAGAACTAAAATTAGAATTTTCATCAAAAGAATTAGCAATTAATTATGCTAAAAAGAAAAAAATTGATTTTGAAATAATAGAGCCAAAAAAACGAAAAGTAGTAAAAAAATCTTATGCAGATAATTTTTTAAGATAATTAATGTTTAAATTTTTTACTCAAAAAAAATGGTTTTTGTGGAGTATATTTGGTTCATTATTTATTTTAATATCAACATGGTATCAAGTTCAACTTGATGTTAAAATAAACGAGTGGTTTGGACAATTTTATGACACTCTGCAAAAAGCTTTAACAACACCTAATTCTGTCACTGAAGTTGAATTTATAGGTTATCTTTTTTCATTTGCTAAAATTGCAGCACTTTGGATTGTGATTGCCGTTTTTACTGGTTTTTTTACTAGTCATTGGGTTTTTAGATGGAGAACCTCAATGGCAGATTATTATCATGAACAATGGTTGAAAGCTCGATTAACAGAAGGTGCATCTCAAAGAGTTCAAGAAGATACATTAAAATTTGCAAGAATAATGGAAGGTCTTGGTACTGGTTTGCTTGATAGTATTATGACATTGATAGCTTTTACTCCAATACTCTGGGTTTTATCAAAACAAATAAATGTTTTGCCTTGGATAGGTGAAGTGGATCATGCTTTAGTGTGGGTTGCGATTATATCTGCATTAGGAGGCACATTATTACTTGCAGCAGTTGGTATAAAATTACCAGGCATAGAATATGACATCCAGAAAGAAGAGGCTGGATACAGAAAAGAATTGGTGCTTGGAGAAGATGACCCAATAAGAGCAGCACCTCCTACTATTGGTCAATTATATGACAGAGTCAGAGGTATACATTTTAAATCTTATTTCCATTATCTTTATTTTAATACCGTTAAGTGGAGCTACTTCCAAGGTATGGTAATTGTTCCGTATTTAGCACTTGCGCCAACTATTGTAACAGGTGCTATTACTTTAGGTTTTGTTCAGCAGATTACTAGAGCATTTGGTAGAGTAGAGGGATCCTTGCAATATTTAGTTAAAAGTTGGTCAACGATAGTTGAGTTGATTTCTGTTTGGAAAAGATTAAGAGAGTTTGAAGAGAAGTTAAATCAAAAAATTAACACAGAATTTGTAGGATAATGACCATTGATAGAAGATATATTAATCTATTTCACAATGTATCAGTAAAAGCTGCATTTGCATCTTATCATCAAGTTGGAAAAAAAGATAAAATTGCAGCTGATAAAGCTGCAGTTGATGCAATGCGAAATGAATTAAATAAAATTGAAATGAATGGAGAAATTGTAATTGGTGAAGGAGAGCTTGATGAAGCCCCAATGCTTTATATTGGAGAAAAATTAGGTAACGGCAATGGTCCAGATTTAGATATAGCTGTTGATCCTTTAGAGGGAACAAATTTTGCTGCAAATAATTTACCTGGGGCTCTATCAGTCATAGCTGTAGCTGAAAAATCAAATTTATTTAATGCACCTGAAACTTATATGGATAAAATTGCAATTTCAGTAAATAAAAAAGATATTGTTGATTTAGATTATTCTGTAAAAAAAAATATAACAAATTTAGCTGATTTCAAAAATACTACTCCAGATAATCTTACAGCGTGTATTCTTGATAGGCCAAGACACAATAATATTATTGAAGAACTGAAATCTCTTGATGTTAAACTTAAATTAATTTCCGATGGAGATGTGTCTGGAGCATTATTAGTTACTGATAAAAAATATAATGTTGATATATTTTTAGGAACAGGTGGGGGGCCTGAAGGTGTTTTAGCTGCATCAGCTCTCGATTCTTTTGGATGTTTTTTTCAAGGAAAATTCATATTTGATAATGAGAAAGATAAGATTAGAGCAAAACAAATGGGTATTGAAGATTTTAATAGAAAATATGAACTTAACGAAATTATTTCTGGAGATTCAATTTTTTGTGCAACAGGTATTACTTCAGGTGACTTGGTCAAAGGTATAGACTTAAAAGAAAATTCATTTAATTCTGAAACATTGATTACTCATAAATCATCAGGTCTTAAAAAAATTTTTAGATCTAGTCATAATTTTTAATGATATCTGTTTCCGGTAAACACTGGGAAGAGATAAAATCTAATAAAAGAATAATTGATAAAATTAAGATAGATCACAGCTTAAACGACATACAAAGTAAAATTGTACTTACAAGAAATTATTCTGATGAAGAAATATTTTTAATTAAAAATATCATAAAACTTAATAATCCTTTTTTAAATTCAAAAGACTTTTTAATAGGATGTCGACTTTTAAAAACAAATATCGAAAATAAAAAAAAGATACTTATAATTGGTGATTATGATGTTGACGGATGCATGGCAACTAGCTTGTTAGTTAATTTTATAACCTACAATAATAGTAGAGTAGATTATTATATTCCTGATAGATTTAAAGATGGTTATGGCGCTAGCAAAAATTTGATAATTGAATTGATAAAAAAGTTTAATCCTAATTTAATTGTTTTTCTTGATTGTGGATCAAATTCAAATGATGCAATAAAATATCTTAAATCAAAGATGATCAAGACCTTGGTAATAGATCACCATAATACGGTGATTCCTTATCCAGATGCTGATGTATTTATCAATCCTAAAAAAAAAGAAATTGAATACAATAAATATAAATATCTTTGCACAACTTTTTTAGTCTATCTATTTCTTGATATGTATACAAAAATAAACAATTTAAAAAATCAAATTAAAGATGATCAAATTTATGTATTATTAGCAACTGTTGCTGATGTAATGCCCATGAGGGGTATAAATAAAATTTTAGCTAAAAACGTATTAAATTCTTTTGACATAGGCAAGAATTTTATACTTAAAAACTTTTTTAAAATTTTAAATATTAAAAATCGACTTACTCTATACGAGCTTGGATATAAGATAGCTCCGTTGATAAATGCTGCTGGTAGATTAGAAAACGCAAATCAGATTGTAAAATTATTTACATCAAATTCAGAAAATCAAAAATTATCTATTTGTAAGAAAATCTATAATCTCAACCAAAAAAGGAAGTTAATAGAAAATGAAATTTTGAATGAATTAGATTATAAAGAATTTCAAAATCAAAATAGCGTATTGTTTTTTTATAAATCAAATTTACATGAAGGAGTAATAGGAATAATTGCTTCAAGAATTAAAGATTATTTCAACAAACCATGCGTAGTTCTAACAAATTCAAATGATATTCTAAAAGGCTCTGTACGTTCCACCTCAAATTTTAATGTGGGAGAATATATCCAAAAATCAATAAAATTAAATCTTTTATTAGGTGGGGGTGGTCATAATCTAGCAGCAGGCATTACTTTAAAAAAATCTCAATTAATAAATTTTAAAATTTATCTAAATAATCAATACAAAAAAATTAATAAACATTTTAAAAATTTATATTTTTCAAATATTTCAATAAATTCTGTTGCTGTAGATTTTTTAAAAAATATTGAACTATTGGGTCCATATGGAAACAATAATCCAACTCCATTATTTTTAATTCAAAATGTAAAATTTAACAAACCCACTATTACCAAAAATAAATTTATAAATTGTTTTATTAATAAAAATAAAAAAAATATTAAATCAGTTTCATTTAATCATTTACAATCAAAAATTAGCTATGAAATTTTAAACAGCAAAAATTGTTTTGATGTAATAGTAAAAATAAAAAATAATATTTGGAATAATAATAGCTCAATCGAGCTTGAAATAATTGATTTAATTAAAAATACTAATAAAACTTGATTAATTATTAATTATACAATAAATAGCTCTAATTCGGTCCCTTCGTCTATCGGTTAGGACACGTGGTTTTCATCCTCGAAAGAGGGGTTCGATTCCCCTAGGGACCGCCATTTTTAGCAACTTAGTAGTTTTGTAGTGTATTAAGTTCATATAAAATCCATCTTATGTTTTTTTATGTATATTTAATTTGTACGATTAATAGTAAAGGTAATCTCATTAGTTACGTTGGTTATACTAACAATGTAAAAAAAAGACTAAGTTTTCATAATCAGGGTAAGGGAGCAAAATTTACAAGAGGTAGACGTTGGAAACTTTTATATAAAAAAAGGTTTTTAACTAAAAAAAAAGCAATGCAATTTGAATATGTGCTTAAAAAAGATAGAATTAAAAGAAATAAAATTAAATCTAGATTCTAAGAATGAAACCATTAAAAATTTTACATGTAACTGATTTGCATTTTCGTCATTACGGGAGACTATTTTACTCTACAGGAAAAAAAATTAATAATGGCTTTATTTTAAATGGTCATAATGTTCTAAATATTTCAGATCGAGATTTAACAAGTCAAAAAAAAAATATTTTTGATATTGGCTCAAGAAAAATTCTTTTAAAAACAATAATTAATAATATAGAAAATTTTAAACCTGACATGATATTATTTGGACATGTTGATCGGATTAATTATGAGGATTTTTTTAATCTTAAAAATAAATATAATTATTTAAGATTTGCACAGTGGTTTTTAGATCCACTAATTGAAAATGGTCCAGATTTTTTAAAAAATAAAGAAAGATTTAATCTAAAATATCAATTTTGTGATGCTAATTTCATAACAACAGCAGTAGATAGTCTAAACTTTATCAATAAAGAAAAAACTTTTTTTATTCCAAACCCTATAGATCCATCTATAGAAGTTTATAAAAATTATCAAACTAATAAAGAAATAGATATATTTATAGCTATAAGTCATGGTCAACACCGTGGTACTCTTAAAGAGTTTTTTACTGAAGATAGAGTTAGCATAATTAATAGATTAACAAAAAAAGCTTCATATAATATTTTTGGATATAAAAAAAATCCTGTTTGGGGACAAAATTATTTCAATGAATTATCAAAATGTTCAATGGGTATTAATATCAGTAGGGGAAAGCCGATAAAATATTACTCAAGTGATAGAATAGCATCATTATTGGGCAATGGATTACTTACATTTATTCATCATGATTATCAGTATCAAGATTTTTTAAATAAAAATGAGATAATTACTTATAAAAATATAAGTGATTTAAATAAAAAAATTGAATACTTCAGACAAAACAAAAGTGAACTTAAGCGTATTGCTAAAAATGGACATAGAAAATCTCATATAATTTTTAATAATAAATTAGTTTCAGAATTTATTGTTAAAAAAACTTTAGGTAATAATTTTAATTCTTCAATAAAGTGGACAAATGTCTAAATATCTTTTCTTTAGAACTGATCGTATTGGTGATTATATTTTTTCTAGAATGATAGTTGATACAATAAAAAAAAATAATCCAAATAGTCAAATCGATTTTGTTTGTTCTGAATACAATTCAAAATACATAAGAAATTTTTCTGATATAAAAAAAATTTATATTTTAAATAAGTATAATTTCACTTCTTTGATAAGTAATTTTTATAACATTACTAAAGAAAAATATGATTATTTGATAGTTTTAGATGGAAAAAGAAGATCAATTTTCTTTTCAACTTTATTCCCAAATATCAAAAATAAAATTGCTTTAGTTAAAAACTTTAGACCCAATATATTGTTAAATTTTTTTTTTAAAAAATATATAATAAACTCAGAAATTAATTCACAATTTGAAAATTTTACGTCACTAATCAATTATCTAAATTTTAAAGTTTCTGCTAAAATTAATTATTACCAAAATTATAAGTTAAAATTCACAGATAAAATTCTACTTCCGAAAAAATATACCATGCTTCACTTAGATGAAAAATGGTTTGAGGGTTACTATTATGATGATTTTAAATATATGAATTTAAATACTAAAAATTTTTCAAATCTAATTAAAACAATTAAAAAAAAATTTAATAAATCTATTATAATTACAACTGGTTATATTAAAACTAGTCAATTTGAGTCAATTAAAGATAAATTTTTTATAAAAAAAAACAATAAATATATAATTAATAATTTTAAAAAAAATAAAGTTCTACTTTTAGAAGATATTAGTTTTCAATCTTTAGAATATCTAACTTCAAAAGCGTCTGAGATTATTTGTTGTGAGGGTGCGATTAGTCATGTTTCAAATGGATTTAATATTAAAACCTATGCGCTGATAGAAAATTTTGTAACAGCAAAATTTTGGACTAATCATATGAAAAATATTCATTTAATTAAGAGATCTAACATAAAGAATATTTGTAACGATCTAAAAAAACTGAAATAGTGAATATTTGTTTTTTAGATAATTCTGGCGTTTCTTTTAATTCAAAAGATATATATTCAAATAAGATAAGAGGAGCTGAAAATGTTCTGATTAATTTGTCTAGAGAATTTAAAAATTTAGGGCACGATGTTATTATTTACAATAATTTTAATGGTAAAGAAAAAATTGATGATATTTATTGGATTAATTTAAAACATATTGATAATAAAAAAAAATTTGATCTTGCTATAACTAATAATGATATTGCCTTACTTAGCAAAGTTATCTCAAAAAAAAAAATTGCTATTTCACACAGTTTGCAGCCTTTAGAAAAATTCATTAGGAAAAAACAATTATTTCCATATTTGAATAATAAACCTAAAATAGTGATGATGAGCAAGTATCACATTAAAAATAGAAATTTTTTAACAAAATTATTTGGTTTTTTTATTATAGATTGGGCAGTTGACGAAATTTTTCTAAATTACCATGTTGATATTTCAAAAAAACAACAAAATGCAATTTTTACCTCAAATATCAATAGAAATGCAAAAATTTTGATTGATATATGGATCAATTATATTTTTAAAGATAATAAAAAAGATAAACTTTTAATTACACCCTTCAATAAAGATCTTTCTATGTACAATATATTTAATAGAAATTTTGGAACTAAAAATGATTTAATCGAAGATTTATCAAATTCTCGTATAATGCTTATACCGGGACATAAAGCCGAATTATTTTGTATTGCCGCTGAAGAGGCTAAAGAAATGTGCATTCCAATTGTAACTCTAGGTATTGGGTGTTTAAGGGAAAGAGTGGAGCATATGAAAACAGGTTTCATTGCAAATAATTATTCTCAATTTGCTCATTATACTAATTTATTACTAAACGATAATAATCTATTGTTAGAAATGAAAAAAAACCTGTACAAACAAAAAAATAAGAAGAACTGGTCAATGATAGCAAAAACTTTTTTGATAAATGCATTTGAATAAATTTTTAGAAAAAATTAGCCGTTATTTACAGACTTTAATTTCTGATAAATATAAACTTGATCATAAATTCCAAAATAAAAATCAAATAACTAACTCTAATTTAATATTAAGACTTTTAAAAAATAAAAGTTTTGATCCAGAATTTATCGTAGATATTGGCTGTGGTCATGGTGAATGGTTTTTAAAATCTTCAAAAATATTTGATAAGTCTTTTTATTATCTATTTGATGCAAATAAAAATAATGAACAAAAATTATTTAAACTAAAAAATATCTATAATAATTTTGATTACAAAATTTGTTTATTATCTGATGATAAAAAAAATTATACTTTTTATAATATGGGTTATGGTTCTTCTATATTTGAAGAACAAACATCTTACAATCGATATACTGAAAAATTAACTTCTAAATTATTAATAGATGAGTTGCCTGAAAAACTATTTTTTAAAAAAAACAATTTTATGAAAATTGATGTTCAAGGTTCTGAAAAAAAAATATTAGATGGTTTAAAAGATAAAATTTCTGTATTTGAGGTAATTATTTTAGAAGTTTCTCTTCATCAATATAATAAGTCAGCGCCGCTTTTTGATGAAATTTTTACTTATATGGATAACAGTGGTTTTAGACTTTATGATATCTATGATCTAAAAAGATTGGGCAACTATAAAAACTCTTTTTTATTACAATTTGATTGTGTATTTGTCAGAAAAAATTCAAATTTGCTTGATGTTACATTTTAATTTTATTTAATGCATTATTTTTAAATAAATCGGCCTCTCTAATATACCTTCTTACCATCTCTGTAGACTTATGGCCTGTCATAGCCATTATACTTCTTTCTTCAGCACCAGACTCAGCCGCAGAAGTTGCAAACCCTGATCTAAGACTGTGTCCTGCATATTTGCGACTATCTAAACCAGCGTAATTTGCATATTTCTTAATTATTAATGAAACATTTTTATCTGAAATATTGAAAATTTTTCCTTTTTTTAGCTCAATCGTATCGATCCAATTTTTTAATGCTTTTACAGGACAAAAATTTATATTTTCAAAATAGGGGATAGCTTTAATCATTCCTTCACCGGATTGATCAGTTTTTGATCTTTTTATAAATAATTTAACACCCTCTGGTACGAACTCTATGTCTTCAAGTTCTATGTTTACTAATTCTGATCTTCTAAAACCTCCTGAAAAACCAATTAATATTATAGCTTTATCTCTAATTTTTTTTAAATCTTTTTCCTTTGATTTATCTATAACTTCAATTAAAACTTTTAAATCATTGATTAATAATGGTTTTTTACCTTTTTGATGACTTCCATTTGTTCTTTTAATACCCATTAAATTTTCGATTATTATTGGGTGTTTTGTATCAATATAATGACCTTTGGTTTTGTGTAGGATACTGATGGATGCTATTCGCCTTTTCAATGTGCTATATTTTGAATAAGAGGATAAATGAGTAATATACAAAGCGATTACATTAGGCGTTGTCGGCATTGCTTGAAATCCATTTTTTGTACAAAATAGTGAAAAATCTCTAAAATCAGATTGATAAGCGCGCAGAGTATTATTTGACTTAGAGTTTCTTAAATTTTTTATTGTTTCTAATTCAAGGCTTTTAATATTTGTTGTTAGATTATTCATATATTTCCGATAACCATTAATTATCGGAAATAATATATTACTGGATTTTAGATGTCAATATAAATAATTATTCTAAATATGATTAAAAAATCTAAACAACACCTTAGATCAGTAAATGAAAATTATTTTGAGCACATGCTTATTGCGCTCAAAGTTAGTTCTAACATGTTCTATGGAAGCTTATTGGCACTAATTCATGGTTTAATACCAGGTTTATTTCAAACTAGCGCAAGTAGCAAAATTAAAGAACTTTATGAATTTATCAATAAAGAGAGATAATAATAATAACAAGGATTTAGTTTAATAAATTAAAGTACATGATTAGAAATATTGAACGAAAAGATAAAGAAAATTGGATAAAATTGTATTGTGGATATGCTAAATTTTATAAAGTGCCAATGAACCAGGGTATTTTAGATGTTTTATGGGGCTGGATACATGACAAAAATCATATTGTTAATGGTATTTGCTTTGAATTAGAGGGCAAAATAGTGGGGATTGCTCATTATAGAACAATGCCGAGACCAATTAAAGGTGAATATATTGGGTTTTTAGATGATCTGTTTGTAGAGCCAGAATTTAGAGGTCAAAAAATAGCTCAAAAACTCATTAGTCATCTAAAATCATTATCTAAAGAAAATAACTGGACTGGAATTCGCTGGATAACCCACTCTTCCAATTTAAATGCTAAAAAATTATATGATAAAATAGCTGATAATACAGGATTTGAACTTTATGAACTTAAAAGGAACTAAGTTTCAGCTAAAAGTCTGGAATTACTTGAAAAAAATACCCAAGGGAAAGGTTAAAACTTATCTTGAAGTTGCTAAAGCCATAGGAAAACCAAAAGCCTTTAGAGCTGTTGCAAATGCTGTTGGTAAGAACCCCTATCCTCCCAAAATACCCTGTCATAGAGTGATAAGATCTGATGGCAGCCTCGGTGGCTACTCTGGAAAAGGTGGGATTAAGCAAAAAAGACGTTTATTAAGGTCAGAAAAAGTCTTTATTAAATAGAACTTTTTTAGCACTCAATGCTTAAATTAATAGCTAAAATAAACACTTTTAAGCGATTTTAGGCATTTTTAGCATAAATAGTATTATACACCCTTTAGTTGTACTAAATATACAGAATTGCTTAAAATTAGGTACTCTATGGCCGTTTAAACTGCATATTCCAATACTGCATTACTCTAGTTTTCAACAATAGCAATACTTTTAGAAGATCATTAAAATTCCATTTTTTGAGATATTTCAAGCTATAAATGAACTCTAAAACTCTGCTTAATAAATTAAATTAGTCTATAGAGCGTTAAAAGATGTTGATTTTAAATGATTTTTCAAAAATGTCTGGATATTATGGTTAATAACCCCCTAATTTCCTTTTTTTATATTTTAATTTTTTACTAATTTTAAATTTTTTTTTTATAATTTGTTCTGATTATTAT
>Ga0209932_1000393_pt1 | contig 12448 bp, 11 predicted proteins | sample SalPon2_B_H2O_MG_2_FD_185728 | JGI IMG/M metagenome (GOLD analysis project Ga0209932, IMG submission 185728) | Salt pond water microbial communities from South San Francisco under conditions of wetland restoration - Salt Pond MetaG SF2_B_H2O_MG... ...
AATGTTGAGTAGTAGTTTTTCACTGAGAGCCGGAGAGGGGAGTTGAACCCCTGACCTACGCATTACAAGTGCGTTGCTCTACCACTGAGCTACTCCGGCGAATAGTAAAATGATAGCAAAAATATATATTGAGTTAATTTATTTTTTAATAAATAATTGATGCATTGCTATTGCAGCTGAAACTGACACATTTAGAGATTCCATATCATTTTCCATATTTATACGTACAATTAAATCTAACTTTTTCTGTACTTCTTTACTGAGACCATTTTCTTCAGAACCTACAAATAAAGCAAAGTTATGACTTTGAAAATCGACATTATTGACTTCTTCTTTACCACTCATATCTAAACCAATAGTCCAGACATTCATAGATTTCAGTTTTTTAATTAGTGAAAATATAGAGTTGTAAAAAATAATATCTACCTTCTCTAATCCACCACTTGCTATTGAAAATGTACGTTCAGTTATTTTTACAGATCTTTTTAAGGGTATTGCAATTGCCTCAAAATTAAAGGCTGCAGCACTTCTTGCAATCGCACCTATATTATTTGTATCTTGAATATGGTCACATACGATAAACTTGGTTTTTTTTAACTTATCTAAATCTTTTTCTTTAAATGTTTTTTTTGGTCGACAAATTGCAACAATTGAATGCCTAGAGTGATAGGGCCATTCCTCCTTTGAGGAATAAGCTTTGAGTTCAATTTTATTTTGAACTGCTAGATTTAAGATATTTTGAATATCCTCAGATAACCGCTCATTATCCAAATAGCCGATACTTTTTGCTCTACCAGATTCTATTACTGAAAGGACAGCATTCTTTCCTTCAATTATTGTTCCAAGACCAACCATTATCATTTCCATCTTCAATTTTTATTCCAATATTCAAAGCATCAGTACGCATATTGTCTGCAATTTCATATTTTTGGTTAGACCTATAAGTTTCTCGAATAACTAAAAAATCATTCATAGCTTGTTCAACTGATGTAAATGAAACTCCATACCCTTCAAAGAAGATTTTAATTTCGTCGATAGAAACTCTTTTTGTAGAAGTCTTTTCAAATGTAAATCCAAGAATTTGAAATATATATCTTAATGTTGACTTAAGGTCACCAAGCATTTTCTCATCAAGACTTGCAGCATTATTAATCTGAGTGAAAACCTCTCCAATAAATTTTGGAGTATTTAAGTCATCGTCCATACATTTTTTAAATAAATTTATTAATTCTCTATTGGCTGGTGAAGGTTTTACAGTACTCACAAACTCAACAATTTTTTTAAACGTTGTCTTTGATTCGATTAAGAGATCTTCACTAAATTCTTGAGGACTTCTGTATTGAGCTCGTAAAAAATAAAATCTCATTACATCTCCTCCATATTCATCTATATAATCGTTAAGAAATTTTGAATTTCCTTCCGACTTAGACATTTTTTTACCAGAAAGATTAATCATTCCATTATGAAGCCAATATTTTACAAATTCATTATCTGGATAAGCTGCTTTAGATTGTGCTAATTCATTTTCATGATGAGGAAATATCAAATCGTTACCTCCACAATGAAAATCAATATCATTACCAAGTATTGAATTAATCATGGCAGAACACTCAATGTGCCAGCCCGGTCTGCCCTTTCCCCAGGTAGACTCCCAGTATGGCTCCCCTTCTTTAGCAAATTTCCATAAAACAAAATCTTCTGGGGCTTTTTTATCCTCCACAATATCAACTCTCGTTCCAGAAATTACCTCATCGAGTTTTCTACCTGATAATTTTAAATAATCAGCATACGAGGCTGTATCAAAATATACACCTGACTCAGAAACATATCCCATGTCTTCATCTAATATTTTTTGAATATACAACAGAATTTCATCAATATATTCAGTTGCTTTTGGTTCTACATCTGGAGGTATACAGTTTAAATTTGAATACGCATCTTTAAACTCTTTTGTTACATTTTCAGCAAGTTCCTTAAAATCAATATTCTGCTCAGCTGATTTAAGAATTATTTTATCTTCAATGTCTGTAATATTTCTAACAAATGAAATATTAAAATCCAAATACTTTAGATACCTAATAAAAAAGTCAAAGACAACTGCAGATCTTCCATGTCCAATATGAGGTGATGACTGTACGGTAGGTCCGCATAAATAAACTTTAACTTTATCTTTTGAGAGTAATACTTCCTCTAGTGAATTTGAGTATGAGTTGTGTAGCTTAAGCATTATTTAATAATATGGATACTAGAGCCGCTGATGCTTCATTATTTCCAATAAGGCCTAAATGATCAACAGACTTGCCTTTAACATTAATATTTGATTTATCAATACCTAGGAGCTTAGCAATGCTTTCTTCAATTTCATCTCTTTTTGAGGACACATTTACTTTTTGAGAAATTATAGTTATATCAATATTGTTGATTTTAAATTGTGAAAAATTAATTTCATGTAGAATACTTTCCAGCATTTCCACGCTTGAAATATTTTTAGGTGTTTTTTCATTGGAGGGAAAGTAGTATCCAATATCTTTATTGGATGTAGCTCCTAAAATTGCATCAATCAAAGCATGCAATAATATATCTCCATCTGAATGACCTTCAAAACCATCCTCATCAAAAGAAAGTCCTCCTAATTTCAGAGATTTAGTATTTGTATGCCTGTGTATATCCCAACCGGTACCAATAAACATTTCTAACCTATTCTAGTAAAAGATTTGATGTGTGGTCTATAAACCGTCGTCTGGGTCTTCTTCTGGAAGATATTGATTTATTTTTTCGACAGCTGCTTCTTCGTCTACCCCTAGAGCACATGCAACTTCACTCGCTAGAGTCATCCTTGCTTTTGCTAACATTCTTTTCAATGCAGGAGAAATACCCTTGTTTATTTGTGCGTGAGTAAGATCTCTCACCACTTCAGCTACCTGGATGATATCACCTGAAGTCATTTTTTCAGTAAGCACTTTATACCAACGACTCCAGTTGGTTCCTGCCTCTTCTGGTTTTTCTTTAAATATTGGAAAAACTTTTCTCGATACAGCACTCTTCGATATAACTGGTCTTATTACCTCATCAACTGCATCAACTGGAACCATTACTGTAAGTCCATCCAGCAAAACTTCTATTTCAAAATATTGAATTCTTTTAGATTTAGGCTCGCCTTCAACAAAAACCTCAACATTTTTGTTAACTTTTCTTACAACTTTTGCCGCACCATGATGCGGATGAACCACAAACTGATTAGGTTTATATTTATCTTCGACTTTTTTTGTTTTTGCTGCCATAGAACTAAACGATACTATATCTTAGAATCTATCTAATGCCCATTTATATAAGAAAATCCAATATTTTTCAATAAGGTGTCAAAGTACTCTCGTAATTGTTGAGCCCTGTTCCTGCCAATTCCATCAACTTGGAATAATTTTTCTGTTGGTGCACCTAATAGCCTTGGGAGAGTTTTAAATTTTTGGATTAAAGGATCATGTAAATTATCTGGTAATCCGGGTAGTCTTGCTAAAACCCTAAAGCCTCTTGGGGTAGAAATTTCATCCAATGGCTCCATATGTAATACCGAACCAAGATGTGAGATAGTGTTTAACTCTTCATATGTTAAATTTGAAATTTGATCCTTTACCTTTTTAATATTCCTATATTTTTTCGAAGGTAAATGGTCTTTAAGTACCAATGACAGGGTATTCTCAACACCTGACTCTAAAGACTCAATTTGAATCATAACAATTCCGGCTTCTTCACCTAAATTTACGGCTTCAATATTAACTTGGTTAGCTAGCCTAGTAAGAAGCTCTCCTCTTTGAATAACAGTCAAAACTTGTTGATTTGTAATTGTATCTTCTATCTCTAATTCTCCTAATTCAAGAAGCACTTCATCAAACCTTCTTCTCATACGATCCACGGATTGTAAAGATTCATTTACTCTACCTAAAATTACAGACGGTTCTTCTAGTTCGCGTACTTTTAAGTTGTGAAATACTTTGATAGCTGATGACTCTTCAGAAACAGCAAGTACTTTAAGGCCAGTTTCAATAGAAACTCTTTCAGCTGTTCTATGTCTTGTCCCTGTTTCAGAAGTCTGGAGATTGTCAGAGGGATTTAGGTGAACATTAGCTTTAAGGATATTTGAAATGCTTTCGTCCACAATTATAGCTCCATCCATTTTTGCAAGTTCACTAATCATTTCTGGTGAATATATACAATTTTTTAATGCAATTCCCCCACTTGAGATTTTTTCTAATTTATTTGAGTTTCCGATGACAATCAGTGCGCCTGTTTTTTTATCGGCAATTAGATCTACCCCTTTTCTTAGGGGTTCTCCTGGAAGTAAGTAATTTTTATTCATATTTATTTAATCTTTTATTATTTGAGTATTTTATTTATTCGAATGTTACTGTATTATTTTATTATTAATTTAGTTTCTAAGGTATAAAGTGGAAAACATAATATGTAAAGCCTGCTCAGCAAGTGTTGAAAAAGATCTTGAATTTTGTTCAAGTTGTGGAGAGTGGTTAGGTCTCAAAATAGAAGAGATAGAAAGCAACGAAACTAATGAAACTACTCCTTTAGTAAGGAATAGAGTACCTCAAATAAAATGTTCTAGTTGTAATACTGCAAACTTACCATCTGTTAAAAACTGCAAAGAGTGTGGTAATCCACTGATTAAACCTCTTTCAAGCTATGGAGCAACAGATCTTCCAAACAGGAAGGAAGTTCCAGGTATTAGAGCTGTTTTTTTCTTAGCTCTAATTGTCCCCTTGATTGCAGGAGCAAGTTTTTTTTATAACTCAAGAATTGCAGATGATGTAATTGAAGAAATTGCATCAGTTGAACAAACGACCAGTACAAGTAGTACCACTACTATTCAAAGCGTTTTACAGAAAATGTTTCCAACCTCATGTTCATCTTCTAGCCAATTAAATGAAGAGTATTCATGTGAAAATCTTTACGACGGCTCATTAAAATCTTGGCAAGATAATGAGTTGCAGTGTAAAGATGGTTATTTAGAGTTCACATTTAGTGAGCCTATGTATTTAGAATTTATAGTTTTTCAAAATTTAGAAAGCTCAAACTCATTTAAGAGAAACTACAAAGTCAGAGATATTCAAGTAACTACCGATGAAGAAGCAATACTTATTGAAAAAGAACTTCAGAACAGTAATGGTCAGCAGTGGATTGATATAAATTCTACTACAGCGAGCTTACGCATCGATATTTTAAGTGCTTATTCTGGGGAAGATGTTGGAAACTCAAATGCTTTTAAGGAATGTGCTATTCAAGAAATCACATTTTTTGGCAAAGGTTAATTTACTTCACCCTTTTTGTATGGAAGACCGAGTTTCTTTGGCATTCTTAACTTTTGGCTTGCAGAAGAAAGCACTATTAATGTCGTAAGATGTGGTGTGAAGTAAACAAATTCGCTTGGTACACTTTCACTTATAACAAACCAGATCATAAAACTCACACTTAATACAATAGAAAAGCTTGCATTTCTAAGTTTTCTTTCAATTAGCTGCTTAATTGTAATAACTAATAATGTTAAGGATAATAGTATAAGCAAACCGTGTATTGCATCTTCAGATCTAAGCTGTAGTGCGTCTGCAAAACCAAAAAGACCAGAACCCATAAATATTCCAAATGGTCTGTAGTTTCCAAAAATCATTGAAGCAAGTCCAATAAATCCTCTTCCAGCAGTTTGTCCTTCTCTATAAATTCCAGAGCTTTCCAAAACAAGATATGCTCCAGCTAAACCTGCAAATCCGCCTGAAACTACAACTCCAATATATTTCATTAAGTAAACATTTACACCTAGGGATTCACTTCCAGTTGGTAATTCTCCTACACTCCTCATTTGTAATCCGAAAGAAGTTGACCATAAAACCCATGCAGCAATTGGAATGAGGGAAAGGGTAAAGAGTGAAATGTAAGATATGTTTGATGTTGCTCCTAAAAATAACCCTGCAAAATCTGATACAAACGGAATACCATATTCTTGAAGTTTCAAGAATAGATTGGGTGTTTCAAAACCTCCAGATAAATAAGGTAGTGCAAAGTCTCCAACATCACCGTCTATTCTTGGCGATTGTGTAGCACTATTTTGTACATCAGAATAAGCTATGACGTTTAAAAACCTAGCTACTCCTGCAGCAAGAATATTTATTGCCACGCCTGAAACAATATGATCAACCTGAAAAGATACAGTAGCAATTGCATGAATTAGACCAAATAATGCTCCCCCAATTATTCCTGCTAATACTCCATACCATGGTCCAAAGCTATATGCTCCCCAGGCACCAAACCATGTACCCATAATCATCATGCCTTCTAGGCCAATATTTACAACCCCTGTCCTCTCAGAAAACATTCCTCCTAAACCTGCCAAACAAATAGGAATTGCTAACCTAATAGCTGCTCCGAATGTACCGCTTGTTGTTAACTGTTCATATTTTTCAATTTGGGCGATTAAAATTACAAAAACTATAGGAAGAATGATTAAGTATCTGTTTTTTAATAAATTAATCATTTCTATCAACCTTTGATGCGTCTTTAATTTGTTTGTTTGTAACATATCTTGAAACCACCTCGTAAGAAATAACTACTGTGAATATTATTACTGCCTGCATAATTTTTTCAATTTCTTTAGGTACTCCGTACAAATCTAATATCTGCGCTGATCTTTCAAGGAAGGATAATAATATTGCACCAAAAGCCATACCGATAGGGTGATTTCTTCCAAGTAGAGCCACTGCGATTCCTGCAAAGCCTAAGCCTGAAGGAAAGTCAGTAGTATATTTGAAAAAATAACCAGTTAGCGGCGCCATTCCTACTAATCCGGCAAATCCTCCAGAGATCATCATTGCTAGTATTGTAAGTCTTGCTGGATTTGCACCACTAAACTTTGCTGCCATAGGGCTTGAACCTGTAGCTCTCAAGTCAAACCCAAGTGAGGTTTTCCATACTATCCAATAGTAAATAAAGCCAATTATGATTGCTCCGATTAAAAAACCGTGAAGATTAGGTAAATCCTCAATTCCAAAAATTTTATTTAGAGAAGGAATTCTTGCGCTCTCACTTAAAAGGTTAGTTTGAGGAGCGGTGGTTGAAAGTTCGACTTTTTCAAAAAAGATATTTGCCAACAGATACGCAATAATGCCTGTACCTATATAGTTCAGCATTATTGTAGAAATTACTTCGTGAACACCTTTTTTAACTTTCAAATATCCAGCTATTCCGGCCCACATAGCTGAAGAAAGAACTGCCACAAAAATTATCAAAGAAATATGAAGAGCAGATGGAAGGGCAACTGCTGCACCTAATGCCGCAGATAAAAGTGCACCTAAAAGATACTGAGATTCAACTCCAATGTTAAAAAGTCCCATCTTGAATCCAACAGCGACAGCAACAGCAGAAATATAAAGAGGCACTGATCTGTTCAAAATCGAAACTATTGACTTTCCAGTTTTGCCGTAATCGTACATTATAGTAAATGTTTCAAACGGGTCTTCTCCGATTAGATATAAAATAGTAATGGAAAGACCAAAAGCGACAAATAATGCAAAAATAGGTGCCAACAATGAAGCTAATCGTAATGAAAGTTTCATGATTTTAAACCAGTCATGTATCCTCCGAGTAGCTCGGGAGTTGCCTCTTGTGGATTTATTTCTTTAACGAATTCACCTTCGTAAATTACATGAATTCTATCTGAGAGGCCGATTAGTTCATCTAGATCAGCTGAGATTAGTAATACTCCAAGACCACTATCTCTTGCATCTCTTAATTTATTCCAAATTAGGGACTGTGCTCCAATGTCGATTCCTCGTGTTGGCTGTGAAGCAATTAGTAGCTTTGGTTTATCTTCAAGTTCTCTCCCAACAACAAATTTTTGTTGGTTACCTCCCGATAGTGCCAAAGCTAGAGTTTTATTACCTGGAGTTCTTACATCATAGTTTTCAATCACTAATTGGGAGTCTTGATTTGCCTGGGTGTATAAAATATTTGAATATTTTGACTTATATGCAGACGTTGATTGACGTCCAAGTATCATGTTTTCAGAAAGAGAAACATCCATTAGCAAGCCTTGTGATTGTCTATCCTCAGGAATGAAGCTTATGCCAAACTCTCTTCTTTCTCTGGTATTCAATAGATTTATTTCTTGATCATTAAGAGTAATTTTACCTTTTTCAATTGGAAAAACTCCCAATATAGACTCTGCTAATTCTCTCTGGCCATTTCCTTCTACACCAGCTATACCAACAATTTCACCTTGCTTTATTGAAAAATTTATGTTCTTAAACGCTTTTTTTCCATCAACTGTTGTAGATGTAATGTCTTCAACTGATAGTGCATTTTCTTCTCTGGGTTTGTTTTCTCGTTTAGGTGGTGATGGAAGGTTTTCACCAATCATCATTTCAGCTAATTCAATTTTTGATACATTGTTTGCTTGTACAGTATCGATATACTTCCCAGCTCTCATTACAGATATTTCATCTGCTATCTCAAGAACTTCATCTAGTTTGTGAGAAATAAATAAAATAGTCACACCACTATCTTTTAATTGCTTTAAATTTGAAAATAGCTCTTTAACCTCTTGTGGAACTAGAACCGCTGTTGGTTCATCAAGAATTAAAATTTTAGCGCCTCTAAAAAGAACTTTTATAATCTCAACTCTTTGTTTTTCTCCCACTCCTAATTCGTCAATCATCGATGTAGTTTCAAGTGGCATTGAGTATTTGTCAGTAATAGCATCTATTTCTTTTCTATACTTAGATTTATTCATTTTTTTTAGAGATGCTTTGTCAATTCCAAGGACTATGCTTTCAAAAACAGATAAATTATCTGCCAACATAAAGTGTTGATGTACCATACCTATACCTTTGGATATGGCGTCTTTAGGAGATAAAAACTTTACTTGTTCAGAAAAAATATTTATTGACCCTGAGTCTTGTTTTTGCATGCCGTATAAAATCTTCATAAGTGTTGATTTTCCAGCACCATTTTCTCCAACAATCGCATGAATTGTTCCTTGTTTAATATCAAAACTTATATCATCATTTGCTTTTACGCCTGGAAATGATTTTGAAATATTAGAAAGTTTTATTGCTGTTTTCATATTTTAATTTAAAGTAAAGTCCTAGAAATTTATTCCTAGGACTTTAACTTCTAATCCCCTTACGGAGTAGCAGGTACTGTTATTTCTCCACTAATAATTTGAGCTTTGTAAGCTTCAAGTTCGTCAACAATGTCATCAACATATCCACCTGTGGTTGAATATCCAACACCGTCTACTGATAAATCAAAGACTGTAACGCCACCAGCAAAGGTTCCGTTTACTACAGCTTCAATAGTGTTATAAACTGCAACATCAACTCTTTTTATCATTGATGTGAGAATATAAGGTGCAAGTTCAGAAGAAACAGTTTTCGCTTGATCCGCATCAACACCAATTGCCCACACTTTTGTACCGGTTGTTTCTGAAACTTCTTTTGCAGCTTCAAATAAACCATTTCCAGCACCACCAGCTGCATGATAAATTATATCAGCGCCAGATTCGTATTGAGCTAAAGCAATTTCCTTTGCTTTAGAAGGTTGGTTAAATCCATCAAAGTCTGGTGGATAAGTTACGTACTTAACATCAACAGTACAATCTGCACACGATGCAGCTACACCAGCAGCAAAACCAGCTTCAAATTTTTGTATTAATGGAAATTCTACTCCACCAATGAAACCAATTTTTTTAGTTGTGGTTTTAAGACCAGCAGCTACACCTACTAGGAAAGATCCTTGCTCTTCAGCAAATACCATTCCTGATACGTTTGTAGGGTCAACCGCAGAGTCAATAATTCCAAAGCTAATATCCGGATTAGCTGTTGCAACTTCTGTCATCGCATCAGCAAACAAGAAACCAACACCAATAATTAGATCTTTTCCTTGATCAGCTAATAAACTTAAAAGTTCCGGTCTGTTTTCTCCACCTTCATTAGGTTCAAGATCAATACCATCTACTCCCAGTTCCATTATTGCTTTCTCTAGTCCAGCATATGCCATGTCATTAAAAGATAAGTCGCCTCTTCCTCCAATGTCATAAACTACCCCTACAGAGGCTGCAGGCTCTGCTGGTGCTACTGGTGCTGCTGTAGTAGCTGGGGAATCTAAAGTTTCCTCTACTACCTCTTCAACAACTTCCTCTTCTGCTGTATCAGATCCGCCACAAGCAGATAAAATCAACATAAGAGATAGCAAAACTAAAGAATATTTTCTTTTTTTTGTTATCATTTATTTACTCCTTCATTATTTAAATAATGATTAGTTAAGTTTATCACTTTATGTAAAACAGCAGAATCAAGATTGAAGTATTTTTATTTTTAAGGGAGTATTGATGAAGTTTTTGTTATTATTGCAAACAATTTGTTGTCATCAACTTTATTCATCCAGTGTACATTTTTATCTCTACCAGATATTTCATTAGTATCTACTAATGTTTGACCTAGAGTAAGTTCTGAAGATGTCTCTACCTCAACATTTACAAAGTTTCCTGTTGTCAAAGAACTATCAACCAGATATGCAGTCACAAATGCATCGTGTACAGGGGTTCCATCTGGAAATTTTTTCTTAATAATCTCCAAATTTGCCAATTTAGACATTAAGCCAACAAGAAGTTCGGACGTTTTCGTTTTTGTTTCTGATATATTTTGTATTCTATCTGAAGTTGAAATTGCTTGGTGGGTAACATCTAATCCCATCATTACTAATTTTATGCCAGAGTGTAACACAACCTCTGCGGCATCTGGATCTACTAAAATATTAAATTCTGCCGCAGGTGTTGTGTTCCCACCTGTGGCACTTCCACCCATAAAAATTATTTGTTCGATATTTTCTGAAATTTCAGGCTTTTCAATTAACGCCTTCCCGATGTTCGTCATTGGGCCAAGTACACATAGAGTTACTTTTTCGTCAGAGCTTGATATTGATTGTTTTAAAAAGGAAACTGCATCTAAGTTCTCTTCAGTTTTTGATGGCTGTGGAAATGGAACTCCTCCTAATCCATCTGTTCCATGGACCCACTCAGCAGTAAGGAGATCTCTTTTCAAGGGAGTACTTTCACCTTTATAAACGTGTATGTTATTTCTACCAGCATGCTCAAGTATTCTTAGAGCATTAGTAGTTCCTACTTTTACTCCTACATTTCCAGCTACTGTGGTTATTCCAAGTATTTCTTTATCCGTGAAGTGTGCAAGTGCAATCAAAATAGCTACTGCATCATCGGTACCTGGATCAGTATCAATGATTATTTTCATTTGGTTTGATTTATATTTTATGACTCAGAGTCAGCAAAGTCAACCGGTGGCTCAGTAGGAGCTTCAACGGCTTCGAATTCTAAAATGCCCTCTTCAGAGTTAAGAGATATTACAATTGTTGATCCAGCCTTATACTTGCCTTGAAGAAGTTCTTCAGATAACGGATCTTCGAGTAATCTTTGTATTGATCTTCGTAGAGGCCTAGCTCCAAATTCTTTGTTATATCCTTCAGTCGCTAAAAATTCTTTTGACTCTTCGGATAGGACTATCTCAATATCAGAGTTCTTAAGTTGTTTATGCACTCTGTCTAGCATCAAATCTACAATTTCTGTTACCTCTTCAACAGTGAGCTGATGGAATACAATTGTTTCGTCAATTCGATTTAGAAATTCAGGTCTAAAGTGTCTTTTAAGCTCTTCCGCGACTTTGGATTTCATTTTGTCGTAAGAACCTGTATCAGTTAAGTTGCTAAAACCAATATTTTTACTTAAATCTTTAGTTCCTAAGTTAGAAGTCATTATTATTACAGTATTTTTAAAGTCAACAGTTCTACCTTGGGCATCTGTCAATCTACCATCTTCAAGAATCTGAAGAAGAGTATTAAATACATCTGGATGAGCTTTTTCAACCTCATCTAATAAAACGATACTGAATGGTTTTCTTCTGACTGCTTCAGTTAACTGACCACCCTCATCATATCCAACGTATCCCGGAGGTGATCCTATCAATCTACTTACTGTGTGCTTCTCCATGTATTCAGACATATCTATCTGAATTAAGGAGTCTTCATCTCCAAAAAGGAATTCAGCGAGTGCTTTTGCTGTTTCTGTTTTTCCTACACCAGATGGACCTAAGAAAATAAATGAACCAGATGGTCTTTTAGGGTCTTTTAATCCTGATCTAGTTCTTCTTATTGCTTTTGAAACAGCATTAATGGCTTCGTTTTGACCAACAATTCTCTTGTGTAACTCATTTTCCATTTCAAGCAATCTTGCAGTTTCCTCTTGTGTCAGTCTATGAACAGGTATGCCTGTCCATTGCGCTAATACTTCTGCAATCTCTTCTTCATCAATAACCATTTCAACATCTGTGGAAGAAACTCCTTCTAGGGAGTCAATTTCTTCAAGTAACATTTTTTCCTGGTC
>Ga0209932_1000396_pt1 | contig 12392 bp, 12 predicted proteins | sample SalPon2_B_H2O_MG_2_FD_185728 | JGI IMG/M metagenome (GOLD analysis project Ga0209932, IMG submission 185728) | Salt pond water microbial communities from South San Francisco under conditions of wetland restoration - Salt Pond MetaG SF2_B_H2O_MG... ...
CACAACATATCCAAGTCTAGTTTATGATCAAGCACTATGCAGACGTGATGTTGGTTTGATTGTAGATGCAGTATTGCACGATTTAGATTTTGCAACTAACGGTGAATCAGTTGATGCTGGATATTCATATTATGAAAGTCCGTCAGCGTTATATGCAATTACAACACAAAAAGCAGAAACAGTTGCGGCAATTACATATTTGAAAACAATTATTGCAGACATAATTAATGAAGTTGCTCCAGCAACAAGTTATCAGTCTACTTACACACAGGTTACTGATCCAGGTATTACTGCTGAAGCAGGTTCGGATACTAGAGCACAAACCCTAGTACAGATTGTTGTTGATATTATTAATATTGGTAAGACAGCGGCTCCGAGTAAAACAAATTATGGTAGTGCTAATATTGCACTTGATCCAAAAATTCCTTCAAACAAAACACCAGATGAAGGTGCAAGAGTAGTATTCCGTGAAGCGTTTTCACAAGTACGTATGACAGGACATGACTTCCTAGACATTGGTACAGGCGGTTTTGCAGATACCAACTATCCAGTTATTATCAAAGCAGACTACACACAAACACCAAACCAAGAAGCAGAGACTGTTTCACAGAATGGTGGTAGAGTGTTCTATGTAACCACTGACCAAGATGGTAACTTTAGAGTTGGTGATTACTTCAAGGTTGAACAGGCAACAGGTAGAGCCACACTTTCATCAGAAGAGTTTGACTTAACAGGTTTGAACGAACTACAACTTGGTTCGATTACTGCTGGTAAGACTGGTGCTACAATTAATGAATTTAGTACTGATCCGAACTTAACTGATATTTCAGACAACAGTGTCCCAACAGAAGGTGCTGTATACAAGTTTGTTAAATCAGGATTTATGGGTACAGACGCAATGGTACTTGCACGTGGTGCAACTAACCAACGTCCAACAGAAACGCAAGAAGGTATGTTGCGTTACAACAGTACACTAAAAACAATTGAATTCTATAATGGTTCTGAATGGGCAGTGTCAGGCGGTGCTGGATTAAGCATTGTAAGTATTACACCAAACATTTTTGATCCAAACGTAGATACTACAATTGAAATACTAGGTGATAAATTTACAGATCCAACAGGTGTTGAAATCGGTGGTATTACAGTTCCGATTAGTTCTGTTACATATGTCAGTGAACAGGAAATTACTGTACAAACAGGAGTTGGAGTATTCAGCGGATTGTCAGCAGATAGATATAATGTTGTTTTAACAACAACAAACGGATCTCGATCAACACTTCCAAGAGGTATTGAAATTGATAATCCACCGGCACCGTCTACACCTGCAGGTAGTTTGGGTAGTTTCCAAGAAACCACTGCTATAAACGTAACCGTAGGTGCAACTGACCCAGATGGTGACACTATTACCTACAGTATACAAAGTGATCCTACTAGTTTGTTCTCGGATCAAGGTGGACCATTAAGTATTAATTCACAAAACGGTAACATCACAGGTACTTTACCTAGTGTGCCAAGCACCGTTACAAGACAATTTACAGTAAGATTTGCATCACAAGGTACAAACGGTACAACAAATACAGATGTTGTTTACTCAATTGAAATTTTACAGAACACTGCACCGACTATTACTTCACCGACTGCTGGACAAACTCCGGGCGGTGACGATGGTACTACACAGGATAGCACATATGGTACAACAAGCATTCAGGTTACTGCTAACGAACCAGATGCTGGACAAACACTAACTTACAGTGTAACAAGTGACCCAGACAACGTTTTTGGTAATGGTCTTTCACTTAATACTGGTACAGGGTTAATCAGCGGTACAATTACACACAGTTGGTTGAACAGAGGATACAGCAGAACAGCAACAGTAGAAATTACTGCTACTGACGATGCGGCGTTCCCAGCAAGCGACAGTGTATCATTTAATATTACAGGTAGAACTACTTGGAGATACAGAACTATTATTAACAGAGGCTACATGGCTGGAGGCTATAAGAGTTCAGTTCCATGGCAAAACGTTAACAGAACTAATCACTCAAACGATACTTCAAGTAACCTAGGTAACATCATGGACCAACCAGGTACATACATGGATGGTGGATTCAGTGACGTAACAGGTTGGACTTGGGGTAACGATCCAGGTTATCCTACAAACTCTAACAGAGGTTGGGCATTTAACATGACCAACGATACTAGAAAAGGTTACAACAACGGTAACTTGAACATGAGTACAGGACGTAACGACCACGGTGTAAGTAACGAAGATACAAGCAAATCAGTTATCACAGGTGGTGGATCTGCTAATACAGATATTATGAACCACTCAACTGAAACTATGCGTACAAATGTAAACAACTCAAGTTTAAGTTCAGACTACTTGGGTGCGGCATGGAGTCAGACTGCTGGTTATCACTGGAATGGTACGCACAGAAAGATTTCGTTCGCAACAGAATCATGGAGTGGAATGTTTGGTACACAAGGTACACACTCTAAAGGACTAACAAGTAAGTATGGTTTTTACTATATTGGACCACCGAACAATACTCGTAACTTGGAAAAAGTTAACACAAGTAATGACAGTTCAATTGGTACAATTGGTAACTTTCCGAACGGACAGAACTCACAAGGTGAGCATAACATGATGACGGGTCAAGATGCTGGATACTCAATTGGTATGTGGCAGGGTTCAAACGGCCAGGCTAACGACAGTTGGAAACTTACATATTCAAACGATAGTATGAGTAACGGTAACAGTGGACAAAGTGCTCTACAACCAAAAGGACAACCAGGCTGTTCATCAGGCGGTTGCTTTAGTACAGGGATTTAACGATGAAACTATTATACTTTGGCAGAGAACAAGAAAACGGATACATGCGTACAGTAAAAGCCGAGCAAGGCGGCATTGTAGCAGATATTGACAAACAATATTTAGAATATATCGACTGGAGTAGTTTTGTTTACGCTAAAAAATTAACTGACGAAGAATACGAAAAAGGCGCAATGAATTCTATGAAGTCCTATAACGAGTATTGGACTTGTGATCAAACTGGAGAAGTTTCTGATACCTGGAAACCAACAAAAATTTCAAATGTGGGCAAAGACACAGACCCAGAAGGAAACACTTGGACAAAAACCAAAGCCGATTGGACAGCAGACGAAATGGCATTTATTACTAACTATGACAAAGCATGGTTATCTGGTAAAATTGCTGTGTTTGCATTGAACGCATACACTTCTTTAGATGTAGATCGAGGACCTGTTGAAAAAGAAACTTGGGATTTGCAGATTTCTCAAGCCAACGAGTATAAGAAAACAGGAAGTGCTGGCACTCTAATACAAGAATTAGCCAAAGCAAAAGGTGTTACAGTTGCCAATTTGGTTGACAGTATTATAAGAAACAACGAATCATACCAAACTAAAGTAGCAAAAGTGCTAGGTGTTGCTACCAAATTAAGAAAAGAACTTAAAAACTGCAATACAGTGAAAGATGTACAAGGTTTTGCAGAAAAATATTTTGAATTAGATTTTGGCAGAGGAACTACTGATAAAACTCCTGCTAGAGAACTATTCAATAATCTGTAAATCATTATAACAACGAGATAAGTACTACTATAATTAATTAAAGGAGTACTAAAATGTCTGCTGAATATAGTGATGACGAACTTATCAAATATGCATTTGACTTTGATTATGCCTATAGTGGTTACCAAATGGATAGTTATGTTGTTAACACTGGCATTACTGATTGGCGTAAGGCAAAGCAATGTTTAATTGAAATCGAACATAGAACTCAAGCAATGGAAGATCATGGGTGGAATCTTAAAAAGATGGAAGCCGAAACCGATATCCTTCGAGAAGAACTAGAACAAGAAACTTCTCCTGCTAGAAAAAAACTTAAACAAATTGAAATTGACGAAAAAGTTGAAGGTGCGGCTAGAACACGTAGGCGTATTGATGGTATCATAAGAGAAAGATCTAGACTTATGGAAACATTTAGAAAAGCAGTTCCAAACAAAGAAAAAATGTTAGAAATGTCTGAAAATGTAGAAGAAAAAGAAAGACAATATTGGATTTCTCGAATAGGTAAACAAGCGGCTCAAGAAATGCTTTCTTATGGTAAAATTGGCACAGGTAATATGGAAAGTATTATGCAAATGCCACATGAAGATCAAGCGAAAATTATCAAAGGCGCATTAGAATATACCAAACAAATGGAGACAGGTATAATTTCTTTAGAAAAAGAAGTTGAGCAAAAACTTATTGAGCAACTAAAAGAAAAACAAGACTTGGATGTTATACCCAAGTTAGAGGACACTATTGAAAAAAATGCAAAACTTCTCGATACCCCTAAATCCGAAACTTGATTACGAAAGTTTTACGAATAGATTCGTACCCTTTTTAGAAAAACACAAGGAGTATATATACGATGTGTATTTTACATGTCGTATACCCCCATTTGGCCAAGATGCAATGGGTGATGTTTTCCATCAAGGTGATTGGGGAGCAATTAGTCAAAATGCACTCGCAATACAAGAAAATCTTGGAATACCTATTAGTGCTACATTTAATAATATTAATGTTCCGCCAACAACACAAAATTTAAGAACATGGATACAGAATTTTGCACCATTGTATGAACAAGGTGTACGTATTGTTACATTACCTCATACTATGTGGATGTTGCAGGGTGTTATACAAAAACAGTTTCCAGAATTGCGTGTAAAAAATACTATTTTACGTAATGTACAACGTGCAAACGAAGTTGTAAAACTAGCAGAAGCCGGATTTTACTATGTAAATCTTGACAGAGATCTAATGCGTGATAGAGATAGACTTTTAGAAATAAAAGAAGCAAAAGAATATGTGCGTAAAAATATCTGTGCTGACTTTAAAGTAAGTCTATTAGCAAATGAAGGTTGTTGGGGCAACTGTCCTGTACAGGATGAACATTTTGAATTTAATTTTGCAAGAGGTGAATCTTCGTCACCTACATTTTTTATGGATCCTATTTCAAAACCTACCTGTCCTAGATGGGACGCTATGGATCCTGCGGCACAATTAAAGGTAGCCAACTTTACTCCGTGGAGAGAAGATTGGGTAGAACTTATGGATTTAGGTATTGACGTATTTAAAATGCATGGTAGAGAAAGTGCAGATAGATTATGGGAAACGCTTGATCTAGTTGAAAAGTTTGCAAGTGAACAAGAAATATTGTTTGATAACTTTAATGAATTTATTGAAGTTGGAGATCTAGATAATAAACCAATCAAGGTATGGCGAGAAAAAATTAAAAACTGTAAATTTAACTGCTGGAAGTGCCATTACTGCGAAGATGTAGTGAGTGCAAAAACAAAAAATAAATTTGTTACAGCAGTAAACACCGCATTTGAAAAAAGCATGGATAACAAGAGTAAATGCAGTGATTTTACACTGAATATCGAAGGATTAACAAGCCATAAAGTAAAACATTTTCTAAACAATTTATGTGATGCTAAAGATGTGCGTTATTTAGAAGTAGGAACATGGCACGGAGCAACATTTTGCAGTGCAATAGAAGGCAATACTATTCAAGCAGTGTGTATTGATAGTTGGCACACAAATGATATTGAACCTATGCGTGAAGTAGACGGTTGGCAAAGTAAAGATGGAAATCCTTTAAAAATATTTCAAGAAAATTTAGCAAAAGTTAAGGGTGCTAATGTTGTTGCAGGATATAATGAGCCTGTAGAAAGTTTAGACTTGACAAAAATTCCACACACTAGTAATATAGTATTCTATGATGGAGACCATACATATGAACAAACCAAAAACTTTTTGGATAGATATTATGATAAGTTTGAAGAAACTATGGTACTGGTAGTAGATGATTGGAATTGGACACAAATACAAGAAGCAACAAACAAACATATAGAAGAAAAAGAATATAAAGTATTGTACACAAAAGAAATAAAAACCACAGGAGAAGATCCTGATGATTATTGGAATGGACTAGGTGTGTTTGTGTTAAGAAAGAAAAGAGAACATATAACATAATGTCCAACTATACATACATAAAAAATTTTATATCAGAAGAAACAGCAAAGTTTCTGTATGAATATTTAGAATTTAGCACAAAAGTTTATATAGTAGAAGGCGATCCTATGGCAAAAAACGGAGACGAAATGGTTCCTGGTTGCCTAGGTCCTCGCAGTGGAGATTTAGTTTTTGATAGTTTCTTAAACTTTATGCATAAAAAAGTAGAAACACTAACAAGCAAGGTGTTATATCCTACATATACATACGCAAGATTATATAGAACAGGCAATGAAATGCACAAGCACATAGATCGCCCTGCTTGTGAATACAGTTTAACAGTAAAATTAACAGACAACAGAAAAGGAAATTGGCCAATTATTATTGGTGGAGATAAAGTTGAATTACAAGACGGTGATGCAGTTTTATACAAAGGCTGTGAAGTAGAACATTGGCGTGAAAAATGTGAGATACCAGATTATAAATTAGGACAAGTATTTTTGCATTACGTAGATGCTAATGGTCCTTATCGTGCAGAAAAATATGATAGATTTTATGATAAATCAATTTACTTCGAAAAGGATATTACGGAGTTCTTAAAATGAAAGTAAATTCTATATGGCCAACACATATAGGCGTTAGTCAACGTGAAGATACTAGCGATCATAAGGAAATATACGAACTAATTAAACGTCAAGAGAAAGAAAATAGCATTGACAACGGCGAAGGTTTAGGATTTGTAACAGATGGAAGTTTGCATCAACATCCTGAAATGCAAAAACTTAACACTTGGTTAATTGAACAGGTACAGATATTTGGTGATAGTATTGGCTGGGATATAGATATTGAAGATATTTTTGTTGCAAACAGTTGGGCAGTTGTAAGTATGAATGGTGCAAGCACACATAAACCGCACATTCATGCAAATACACTATTAAGTTCTGTGTACTATCTAAATGCACCAGAAGGATCTGCACCACTGGGTTTACTACAACCTAATTTAAAGTGGGAAGCATGGCAACCTGATTATAAAGAACGCACTAGTAATACAGAAGGCGAATATTATATTCCTGCAAAAACAGGGCAGTGTGTTTTATTTAGAAGTAGTATTCCACACATGACAGGACAAAATGCATTTACCAACATGAGCGAATTACAAGAGCGTGTTGTAATACCGTATACTTTCAATTTGAAGAACCTTGGAAAGAAATCAAGAGGCAGACATTATGGAATATAAAACATTAGGATTCTTTCCAACTGGATTTGTAGAGTTTAAACTTGATATTACAGATCAAGAAATGCACGAAATGATTGATGCTGTAGAATGGACCAACCATAAACAGGGTTATGAAGAATTTCCAATGTATCAAATTTCAAAACAAAACCTACAAAATATAGATGCGTTTAAGAAGTTTGCTGATAAAGTAATCGAATGCGGACATATATACTGCAAAAGCATAGGATATCAACCAAACGATTTGTATATTACCAGCATGTGGATGAATAAGTTTGCAAATACACAAGCAATCGGTCCACATACGCATACAAACAGTTTGATTAGTGGTGTTTACTACATGAATAGCACCCCAGAACAAGGCGGAACTGAATTTTATAATCCTGTAAGCAAAATGCGTAACACAATTAGTGTAACTAGAGATGGTCACAGTCCTTTTTTAACAGATAAAATTGTTAGCAAAGCAGAACCTAATAAAATGATTATGTGGCCAAGTTATATAGAACACAGAAGCGAAAAGAACATAACTAAAAAAGAAAGATACACAATGAGTTTTAATTTATTAAGCACTACATTGGGTAATCAAGAACACTTTAACTGGGCAGAATTAAAATGATTAAAAAGATAATAATATTAGGTGGTGGTACAAGCGGTTGGTTAAGTGCCGCATATTTAAGAAATCAAATTCCTGATGCAGTACATATACAACTTATTGAAAGTTCAAAAGTAGGTATTGTTGGAGTTGGTGAAGGAACACAACCTTTTACTATGCAATTTTTACGTGATTGCGGACTACAACCTATTGACTGGATGAAAGATGCTAAAGCAACATTTAAGTTAGGTGTTGAATTTAATGGTTGGGGTAAAGAAAGTTACTTTGTAGACAATGATGACTTTAGTACATTCTTGTTAGGGCCTGATCTACCAACATTTAATTATTGGTTGAGTAAGCCTAAACAAGAGTTTTTTGAATTTTTGCAAAGTTATAAAATTGCTAAAAAGAATCTTGCACCAAAACTTAATCATTTAATGGACTTTACACATGGCTGGATTGCTCCGACGTGGGACGCAGTGCATTTTGATGCTCATGAAATCGGAAATACTATTAAAAAGTTAATGGCAAATAAAATTAATCATGTTGATGCAGATATTGTTGAAGTAGATACTAACGAAGGTGGCATTAAGTGTCTACGTGACAGCAAAGGTGAAGAATACAGTGCAGATTTATACATTGATTGTAGCGGATTTAAGAGTTTATTACTTGAAAAAACACTAGGTGTAAGGTGGATTGATGAAACTGAAAACTTGCCCTGCAATAGAGCAGTTGCTATTCCTACACAGTATACTAATCCACAAGACGAATGCCATCCTTATACAAAAGCAACAACAATGAAAAATGGTTGGCGTTGGACTATTCCTACATTTGAAAGAATTGGTAATGGTTATGTATACAGCGACAAATATTGCACACCAGAAGAAGCAGAAGCAGAATTACGTGAAGTACTTGGCGAACATGACGCAGAGGCAAATCACTTACAAATGAGAATTGGCACACACGAAGGTGTTGCACACCATAATGTTATTGCAGTTGGGTTAAGTGCCGGGTTTGTTGAACCATTAGAAGCAACAGGAATTACATTTACAACAAAAACATTGGAATTTTTAGTAGATAGTTTAAGACGCAGTGACGGTAGATGGGACGTACAAAATTTAGATTTTATTAATAATAACTTTTTGTCAATGTTTTATGAAATTAGAGACTTTATCTATCTACACTATAAACTTGCACATAGAAATGATACAGAATTTTGGAAAGATGTAACTAGCAAAGAATATCCTGACACAGCAAGACAAAGATTAGATAAATTTTTACCTGGACCAAAAGATCAAATGTTTATTCCACAGATCACTAGTATGTTTCATACCGGACAGTGGTTTGAAATGTTACATGGTAGTGATTTTTATGACGGGAATTTATCTTTTTTAAGTGACGACTATGTAAGATATGCTGAAAGTTATAGAGATATTGAAGAATATAGAATAAATCGTATGATAAAAGAACTACCTAATCATTACGACTACCTGGTAGATTGGTACAAGAGGATATAAATACTAGTATGAGCATGATAAAAAAGTTTTATACAACTAGCGTATACGAAGTTAATGATGTAAACGGCACTGATAGTTTTACTATGGGTCCTTTCTTTACTGAACAAGTAAGAGTTGCTACAAGCAACCTCGATTTCCACGTTGTTTTTACTAGCGACCCAGACGATTTAAATGCTCTACTTACAGCAGAAAACTATGATATCATTATCCCAAGAAATACTGTAGAAATTATGCCAAATCTTCGAGGCGGAAAAATTGCAGTTCGCCCAATTAAATACGAACAAGATAGTACGTTTATTGACGGTAAAATTTCTATAACAGAGATTGATTTGCTGTATGACACAAGAAGATAATCTTTATAAAATACTAGAAGTAACTCCAAGTGCAACAACAGGCGAAATTAAAGAAGCCTATAGGCGCAAATCCATGGAACATCATCCTGACAGGGGAGGCAATCCTGTACTATTTGATCAAATAAAAAAAGCATATGATGTTTTGAGTAATCCGCACAAAAGAAACAGATATGATATGTATGCTAATGTAGTTTGTGTAAGTGAAGATGAAATTACAGAACATACTGTGAAAGAATTAAAATTTGATGTAAAACAAAGTATGGGTTCTGTTTCTATAAAACAGGTTAAGTAAATTTCTTTTTTTGATGAAAGTTTTGTTTGTAAGCATCACTGCCAGGATCTCCTAGTATTTTAGTGTGCGAATCCCACTGTAAAGGGTCAGCATCTCCTAATTCCATTTTCCAAGATTGTCGTCTAAAAGGAATTACTTGTACCATTGCGGTATCTTTAGTAAAGTCTATGTGTTCACCTGGTTCTAAATCTAATATAAAAGGAAAATTAACTGGTACTCTATAGGTATCAGTATCAACAATACCACTTAATGTTCGAAATTTACTGGTAGTATCATTAAGAGGGTGCAAAAATAGACAACTCCACCCTGGTGGTGTTTCAATCACCCACGGACTTGAAAACTTTAACACTGGCTTATCGTGCCATGGCGTTTTCTCGTATTGACTTTTTACATGGCTACTTAAAAAAAGATTATATGCAGTATTTGATTTTTGTACATGACGATCTTTTGTGTATGTAACTTTACAATCTCCACAAAAAGGAATAATATAACCATTTGTAAGAGAATCCAAAAACGGAGGACACTTTTTAATAGTTGGAACTGTGCCAAGTTTGCCGTCCCATTGGCTTGCGGTTTTGAACCATTCAGGAACATTCTTTGTTGCAGGATATGGCTTTGCTACCTCGTCCCATAACTCAAAATTGTCCACAATCTGATTAGAACCAGTAAGTGTGTTTAATCCAAGTTTTGGTTTGTTAAATTTAATTGTCAGTTCGTTCATGTGTAAAATACTTATTCGATAATTACTATTATGACAAATGAACTGAACATGAGTGGTATTTTTCCAATACCAATTGCAACAACCACAGTAGATCTTCCAGATATAAGTGAAGTAAAATGGGTGCAAGGAGACAAGTTTCTTCAAAGTGAGGATGACTTACACAAAAGAGATTATATGCAGGCTACTGTTGCTAAAATTTTAGATAGTGCTTGTGCTTTTGCTGAAAATGTTGGTTGGAGAAAAGAGCAATATTTTATTACACAGATGTGGGCAAACAAATATGCTCCCAATGCTGAAGAAAACAAAGGTGGAAAAATACATGCACACTTTCATTCAAACAGTTTATTAAGTGGTGTACTATATTTTGACGATAATTCACCTACTAGAATTTTCAATCATGATAAAACACGTCAAATTATCAAAACAAGTAATGCAGAAAACACAATTTTTACCAGTGAAATATTTACGGTGGCCGCAAAGCCTGGTAGATTGCTGTTGTTTCCGAGTTATTTGGTGCATGATAGTGAACCCAGCGACAAAGAACGTATAACTATTGCTTTTAACATAATGCCAACCAGCCTTGGAATCAAACTAGACTACAATTATCTCGATCTTTCCAAATTGCAAGATTAACTAAATACATGCAATAGGAGTGTTGAATGGCAAAAATTCGTAAGTTTACCGTCGGACAGGGTATTGCAAGTATCACTGCTTTTCACGGATTCAAAGTAAATTCTGAAGATGAATTGATATACACAAAATCTACAGATGATGTAGAGATTGTTGATAACGCAAAAGCAAGCAGTTTTTATTATCAAGTGCGTGTTGGTGTAGATACAGCAGGTGGTCAAGCCAGCGGCGTGTTTTATATTAACGGAGTCGAAAAGCCTGAAATAACATTCGATAGAGGAGAAACATTTATATTTGATCAAAGTCACTACACAAATGCACAGTATGGAGGACTTTATCATCCTTTGATGTTTAGTATTGTAGAAAATGGTGATCTAGTAGGCGGCGGACATTATGACAATGGTGTAACGTACATTCTTGATGGGACAGAAGTTACAATGAGTGGGTATGTTAGTGGCTTTACTAGTGCTACAGAACGCAGAATTGTAGTGCAGGTTAGTGCTGACACTCCGGATACACTGTATTATTGGTGTCATTTTCATCTAAATCAAGGAAATGCTATTAACGTAGCAGATGATCAACCTAACGAATTATACGATATGTACGAAATAAGCGGTGCAGGCGTTGAATACAAGATCAATACAGACGGTGAATTGGTAGCGGAGATTCCTGTAGACTAATGAATAAATATACAAAGTAATAGGATTATTAAAACATGGCAACAAGCACAATATCATTAGGAAAGATTAAATTTACATGGAAAGGCGATTGGGCTGGCTCAACCGCTTACAAAAAGGACGATGTTGTAAAGTACGGTCCTAACGTATATGTTTGTTTAACAGCACATACTTCAACTAGCAGTTTTGCAGATAACGAAGCAAAATGGGACCTAATGGTAAGCGGTCTTGAAAATGCCGGAACTTGGAGTTCAGTTACACTTTACAAAACAGGACAAACAGTAACATATGGTGGTGCTGTTTATATTGCACTACGCGAAAACACAAATGCAAATCCATACACAAATGCGGCTGACTG
>Ga0209932_1000436_pt1 | contig 11862 bp, 13 predicted proteins | sample SalPon2_B_H2O_MG_2_FD_185728 | JGI IMG/M metagenome (GOLD analysis project Ga0209932, IMG submission 185728) | Salt pond water microbial communities from South San Francisco under conditions of wetland restoration - Salt Pond MetaG SF2_B_H2O_MG... ...
TTAGCGATAGTTATTATTACTGTTGTTTCAGCAGCCGCATTTGTATTTCATTTAGAAGAAAGACTTGATATATTAGAACATAATACTATGATGAATAAGGTTCAATTTGAGTCCTACAAAGAACAACCAAGTCGTAGTCATACAGATGTAGAAATAATGAAAAAAGAACTGGAACACTTGAAAAACCAGATGGACGAACTAAAGAAATCTTATAAATAATAGCGAACAATCGAATTTAAATCACACATTGACTTTGTAATTTTTTGTAAATTAACAACCAGGTTACAAGGTACAATGAAAAAACTAACAACAATACTAACAATTTTAACTGTATTATTATTCGGTTCAGTCGCAATGGCCGAAACTAATACCGTATCATCTACTGTTACAGGTACAACCACAGTAGATAAGACACCTCCTACAGCCTCAGCACCTAATGTAATGATAAACAACCAAGATGTATGTACAACTGGTGTTTCAGCTGCTGTACAAACACAGATTTTAGGTATCGCAGGTGGTACAACAATAGTAGATTTGAATTGTGAAAGACTAAAACTTTCCAGAGCATTATATGGTATGGGAATGAAAGTCGCAGCTGTTTCTATGCTTTGTCAGGACGCAAGAGTTTTTAACGCAATGGAAATGGCAGGAACTCCTTGCCCTTACAAAGGCAAAATCGGTATCGAAGCTGCAAAAGCTTGGGCTGAAAATCCAGAAGCAAGACCAGACTATGAAAAATGGTTAAAAGAAAATGAACTTGTTGATAAGGAGAAGGAGTTAAATGACAAAGTTATTAAGACTGGCACAGGTCTTGGTATTCTCGGCTTGCTTTTATTCCTCTTATAGTCTAGCATACGACCAACAATATCAAGTAGGTGGCACAGGACCTAACGGCGGAATTGTAACTACCGTTGAGGTAAATTCCGTTCTTACTGACCAAACTACAAAACAAGTTGGTGACTTTGAAGAAAAGACCTACACATATACTTGGACTGAAAAAGTTACCGAAGATGTAACCACAACTCAACAAATTACCACTACAACTTATACCACGGTAGAAAAATCTACTGGTGATATTATTAATAATACTAACTTATCTACTGGTGCTGTAACTTGTGCCTCTTCAGGTACAGGTATCTATTTGGATAATTGTGCTACACACACTATGAATTGGGACGATATGCACGGAAAAGATGGCACAGGTCAATATCAATATCAAACAAATTTAAATGAGTGGATGACAAAAGATGAATGGCAAAATGGTTTTAGTGCTACAGGTGATGTTAGCGCTATGTCATCTACAAATAGTGCGTACTTAACAATCACTTTAAAAGTTTTAGACCCTACAACTGGTGCAGACCAACAAAGCTCTACACAATGGCTTTTGTCATCAAGTTATAATACATATTCAAAAACTTTAGATGTAACTTCAAATACTTTTGGAGATAATAGTTATCTATTGGCAACATTTCAACATAGTGATTTATATGGTTCTATGTGGTCAGGAGATTATCAAAACTTTAATTTAGGTATTACTTACAATGAATTAACTGCCGTAATATCTACTATTGAACAATCAATTGTTAATTCAATACAATCATCTTTAGATACAATAGAAAGTACGGTAACACAAACATACAATCCAATTGTACAACCTGGTACTGATACAACAACTACAACACCTATAATAAAGATTGAAGAACCTCAAAAGATTGAGATTAAAATGGAAACAAATTCAGGTACTACAATGCAATTTGAGGTTAAAGTAGAAACTACACCTACTGGTACCGTAAATGTTTCTATGGCAGATAGTACAGGTAAAGTTGAACAGATTGCAGAAATTAAACCACTTGAAGTGGCAGCTGCACCTGAACCAAAAGTAGAAATAAAAATGGAAACTAAGTCAGAAAGTACATCTTCTACTACTGCTAAAACAGAAACAAAACAAGAAACAAGCACAACTAAAACAGAAACTAAACAGGAATCAAGCAAAGAAGAAAAGAAAGAAGATAGTAAAGATAGTAAAAAAGAAGATAATAAAGATGAAAAAGAAAGTAAAACAACAACCGTTGCAGAAGCAAAACAAAAAGTTGCTGACAAAATTCTTACACAAATTCTATCTACAACAGACGCTATCTTAATTAACGATACAAAATTAGGTTTGATGATTGCATTGGCAGATACCGAAAACTTTGCAAAGTATCAAGCAAAACAAAATCAGGACTTGGCACAATGGTATTTGAATGAAGGCATTTACCAAGACCAAAAGATGTTAGAAGACCCTTATAGTGTTCTATACAATCTGGCTAATGATAAATTACATGATGAACTAACAGATTTACAATATAACTACAAATATCAATAGGAGGAAATATGTCAACAGAAATAGAAGTTGCAGGTATAAAACTAAGAGGCGGTAAAATGTTTCTTGTTCTTACCGTATTGTCCTCTTTAGTTGGTGCTTTGTGGGGAGGTTTCACATTTTATAAAGACTATCTGGATATGAAAGCACAAATACAAAGTTATGTTGCACCAGATTTAAGTGGATTCGACAAACGATTAACGGTGATTGAAGAAACTACAACCGCTACTAACGACTATGTTAGAGATATTAAAAATGATTTAAAACAAGATGTAAGAAAAGTTGAAGGTATTATTGAACAAGTCGAAAGAACCACTAAAGATAGACAAAGAGAAATGGATGCTGATTTAAGAGAACTTAGAAAAGAAGTTGAAGAACAAATCAAAAAGGCATTAGAAAACCCATTATCTAATATGGCTACTAGTAAGTAAGAAAGGCTAGGTAGATGTATGAACTTTATAGTACAAAAGAAAAAATATATTTTTTAATATGTGGTCTGATTATCACATCAGCCATTGTTTGGACGACCTACATATATTATGATACAAGAGTGACACATAAAATGTGGGCACAAACATTCACAACACCCCAAGAATTTTGGGATATAGAAAAAGCAAGGAGGTAAATACAATCATTATATTATGTTTTCTAATAAACTATAGGAGATATATTTGTTAACAAAACTAGAACTAAGGAAACTTAGAAAGCTTGTATTCAAGCAATTTAGAAGAGCGAAGAAAAACAGATTTGAAACTTACACTTTAGAATGGCAACGAATTAGAAAACAAAAAGATAGAAGGCGGCGAAAATGCATAGCCAAACTCTATCGAATAACGAGAGAAAGGGAATTAAGAGGCGGAGCACTTGAACTAGCGGCTTAAATATTGATAAATAGATATAACGGTCAATATAGTTTAGTACACCCAATGTGTGTAGTCAAGTTATAATTTTTGAGACCGTTTCTATTCGTCTCCTTGAGAGATTGTATATTATCCTAATAAAGAGAGAGTTATGGCAGAAAGTTTTAATGGACATACAGACCTTAAAATTCAAATTGAAGGTCTAAAAAAAGATATAGAAAATGTTAATCATCTTAATAATAGACTAGATGTTGCTATTGAGAAATTAACAGATGTTTCTACATCTATCAAACAAATGTTAGCTGTACACGAAGAAAAAATTGCCAGACAGGAACAAATAGACGAGATTATATTCGACAAACTAAAGGAAAGGGCTACCGAGATTGATACGGTATACCGTGACCTTCAAAAAGAAATTCAACAAACAGAAAAAAGATTACTTATCGAAATCAAGTCAATTAAGCTTGACATTGGGGCCAGAGTTGGTATACTAGAGAAATATAGATGGATTATTATGGGTGGCGCTATTGTTTTAGGTTGGGTATTATCTACCAATTTCGTGCATATAATGAAGATGTTTTCGTAGCCCCAGGACTGGAGCAGTTTTGTAGAAAAAACAGCGCTGGAAACCTCGGTGCTTATTTTTAGTCAGGACCTTTTTTAGGCTTGACAAATGATGTGATTTAATGTATATTGGTGTTTGCTATGTCGAGTTATATTGATTTAAAATTTATTAATGATATGTCTGCCAGATTGTCGCAGTTTAAGCGCAAAGGCGAGTATTTGTACAACTTCAGGTGTCCACACTGTGGAGATTCCAAGAAGAATAAAACAAAAGCAAGGGCATATTTTTATAGAGTGAAGAACGATATGTTCTTCAAGTGCCACAATTGTGGCGAAGGTCAAAGTTTAGCTAATTTTCTTAAATTTATAGACCCTAAACTACACGACCAATATTTGTTAGAACGGTACAAGGGGTCAGCTCCTTCCACGCAAAAACCTAAGATGAACTTTGATTTCAAACCAAAGTTTGAAGAAAGTCAATCAAAGGTTAACATACTAGATGACTTAACGAAAGTTAGTGAATTATCAGAAAATCATCCTGTACTTAAATATGTACAAGACAGAAAGATACCTGATAAGTATTATGACATTTTGTACCTTTGTGATAAATTTATGGAGTTTGTTAATAAAGTAAAGCCTCAAACCTTTCCTTTTATTAAGAAAGACCATCCAAGGTTGATTATACCTTTTTACGATTATGATGGCAGATTGTTTGCCTTTCAAGGTCGTGCATTTGGTAAAGAGCAACCAAAATACTTAACAATTAAGTTAAAAGAAAGTAAACGAAAGATTTACGGACTTGAGCGTGTCAATTTGCAAGAGCATATACACATAGTTGAAGGTCCGATTGATAGTTTGTTTGTTGACAACTGTTTAGCAATGGGCGGTGCAGATATGTTATTTGACCGTGTTCCTGCCAATCAGGTGACATATATATTTGATAACGAACCAAGAAATAAAGAGATAGTAAAAAGAATGTATGATGTGATTGAAAAAGATTATAATATTGTTGTATGGCCAGACCATATACAAGCCAAAGATGTAAATGAAATGATAATGAAAGGTATGAGTGTAAATGAGGTACAAACTATTATAAGTACCAACACCTTTGCCAAGTTAGAAGCATTAACAAAATTAAATTATTACAAGAAATGTTAGGAGGAAATTAATGGTCGAAAATAGTGAATTACAGGTAGTAAAAAGAGGTGGTAGAGGAAAAGAACCTCTTAACATTGAAAAGATACACGAAATGGTTGAGTATGCAGTTGAAGATATTTCAGGTGTATCAGCTTCACAAGTAGAGATGAACTCAGGACTACAATTTTATGATGGCATCACAACAGACGAAATTCAACAAATTCTAATCAAGTCTGCTTCAGACTTAATTTCATTAGAACACCCAAATTACCAATTTGTAGCAGCTAGACTTTTATTGTTTAGTTTGAGAAAACAAGTTATGGGTAAACTTTGGGACCATCCACATATCTATGACCATGTCAAAACAGGTGTGGATAAAGGTGTCTATGACCCCGATATTCTAAAATGGTACGATAAGAAAGATTTTGACCGAATGGAAAATTGGATTACACATGAGCGAGATTATGATTTCACTTATGCAGGTCTAAGACAAGTGATTGACAAATATCTTGTACAAGATAGAAGTAATGGACAGGTTTTTGAAACGCCTCAGTTTATGTATATGTTAATTGCGGCTACCATTTTCAAAGACTATTCAAATGGAAAAAGGATGACATATGTTAAAAAGTATTATGACGCAATTTCAAAATTTAAAATCAATATTCCTACCCCGGTTATGGCTGGTGTTAGAACACCTATTAGGCAGTATGCTAGTTGTGTGTTGGTTGATGTTGATGATACTCTTCCTTCTATTTTCAGTAGTGATATGGCTATTGGTAATTATGTTGCACAAAGGGCTGGAATTGGTATCAACGCAGGTAGGATTAGAGGAATCAATTCCCGAATTAGGGGAGGCGAGGTACAGCACACAGGAGTTATCCCGTTTCTCAAAAAGTTTGAGGCAACAGTTAAGTGCTGTACTCAAAATGGTGTTCGTGGAGGCTCCGCTACGGTTCATTTCCCAATTTGGCATAAAGAAATTGAAGACATTTTGGTCCTCAAAAACAACAAAGGAACGGAAGACAACCGAGTACGGAAACTAGATTATTCAATTCAGTTATCAAAACTGTTTTATGAAAGGTTTATTAATGATGAAGACATTACATTGTTTTCTCCGCACGAAGTACCTGAGTTGTACGAGGCTTGGGGGACGGATGCGTTTGATGATTTGTACAAAGCGGCTGAAAGAAAGACAAGCGTTGATAAAAGAAAAGTATCAGCACAAGACTTAATTTTTTCAATGTTAAAAGAAAGAGCTGAAACAGGTCGTATCTATATTATGAATATTGACCACTGTAACACTCATTCTAGTTTCAAAGATAGAATTTATATGTCTAATCTTTGCCAAGAAATTACATTACCTACTGACCCTATTCAACACATTGATGGTGAGGGTGAGATTGCATTGTGTATTTTAAGTGCAATCAATGTTGGTAAAATTGGTAATGTAGAAGAATTAGAACCATTATGTGATTTAGCAGTAAGAAGTTTAGATGAGATTATTGACCATCAAAAATATCCTGTTAAGGCTGCCGAAGTATCTACTAAGGCAAGACGGTCACTAGGTATTGGTTACATTGGTCTTGCACACTATCTAGCAAAACATAAAGTTAGATATGGTGATAAAGATGCATTAAAATTAGTTGATGAATTAACAGAAGCATTCCAATATTATCTATTGGCCGCTTCAAATGACCTTGCTGAAGAAAAAGGACCTTGTGAATACTTTAGTAGAACAAAATATTCTGATGGTATCCTTCCTATTGACACCTACAAAAAAGAAGTAGATGAATTAGTTAAACCTAATTTAAAATACGATTGGGAAGATTTAAGGAAAGATATTCTAAAACATGGGCTACGACATAGCACACTCACAGCCCAAATGCCATCTGAATCCTCTAGTGTGGTATCAAATGCTACAAACGGCATTGAACCACCTAGAGATTATTTAAGTGTGAAGAAGTCTAAAAAAGGTACTTTAAAACAGATTGTACCTCAGTATTCTACACTTAAAAATAATTATACTTTATTATGGGATATGCCTAGTAATGAGGGATATATAAATATCGTTGCAGTTATGCAGAAATACTTTGACCAAGCAATTTCTGGTAACTGGTCATATAATCCTGAACATTTTGAAGACAACCAAGTACCTGTATCTGTTATGGCTCAAGACTTATTGAACACATACAAATACGGTTGGAAGACTTCTTATTATCAGAATACATATGATGCTAAAAAAGACATTGACGAACCATCACATCCAGTTGGTTGGAAAGATAATGTAGAAGAAGTATCAACCGCAGCTGACCCACAAGATGAAGAAGCTTGTGAAAGTTGCACAATCTAAAGGAGCGTTATGGCGTTTTTATGTGTCAATACGCCTCATATAGATGTGTTTGTCAAAAAGGAATACCTTTATGATGGCCAAAAAGGTCATGGTGAGCTAGTTGAGGGTGTTTGGGTAACGGCAAAGTCTATACAAGGCCGAGCATTGTATTTTGAAACATACTTACCTGAGTATGGTGCCTTATATGATAAACTACCAATATCCGCATTTGTGTGGAAAAAAGAAGTAAAGGAGGATATCCCTCTAACTGAATTGCAGTTGTGGGATTGTTTTAGTTATGACATCACAATCGTGCAAAAACAAATGTTATCAGGCAACAGATGTAAGTATTTGTCGCCAAATAAGAAATGGTACAATGGTTGGTATATGTTTACAATTGATAATTGCAACGCTACTAACATAGAAAGAAATGTTACTTATAGTGAAATACCATCACAACATAAGTCATTTAATATTTTAAAACTGGAAAATGGGCACTTTGCTGCTCAACCGAACAATAGAGTATTGTTCTTTGACAAGTCACTGACACCTAGTCAATTGAAGTTTCCAGACTTCAAAGTTTCTACTGAAGAGTTTTCTGTAGAAAGTGAACAGAAATGGACAGCAGGTGATAGTGATGAATTTTTTTATGAGCTGAAAGAGGAAAAGTAATGACAAGAAGCGTACTAAACAAAGATAAGAGTATTGATTTTACAAAGCAACCTATGTTCTTTGGACCTGAGTTGCAAGTACAAAGGTATGATGATATGAAATACCCTATCTTTGACAAACTAAATCAACAACAGTTAGGTTATTTCTGGAGACCTGAAGAGGTATCTTTACAGAAAGATAGAAATGATTATCTACAGTTGAACGAACAACAAAAGTTTATTTTCACAAGTAATCTTAAATACCAAACTATGTTGGATAGTGTACAAGGTAGAGGTCCGTGTTTGGCTTTCTTACCATTTGTGTCATTGCCTGAATTAGAAGGTTGTATTGTAACTTGGGATTTTATTGAAACAATCCACAGTAGAAGTTATACATACATTATTAAGAACTTATATTCAGACCCGGCTGAAGTATTTGATACGATTATGGCAGATGAGAAAATTCAAAAGCGTAGTCAATCAGTTACTAAGACTTATGATGATTTAATTGAAATGGGTTATAAGTGGCATCTAAATCCTGATAAAGTGGATTTATATGAACTGAAAAAGAAAATGTATCTAGCAATGGTTACAGTAAACATCTTAGAAGGCCTAAGGTTCTATGTATCGTTTGCTTGTTCATTTGCATTTGGTGAATTAAAACTTTTAGAAGGTTCAGCAAAGATTATCTCATTTATTGCAAGAGATGAAAGTCAACACCTTGCAATGTCACAAACAGTTATTAATAACTGGCACGACAAGAATGATGATAAAGATATGTTAAAGATTAGAAAAGAAGTTGAAAAAGAAGTCTATACAATGTATGACGAAGCAGTACAAGAGGAGAAAAGGTGGGCGACATATCTATTTTCCAAAGGAAGTATGATTGGTTTATCCGAAAAACTGTTACACCAGTTTGTAGAATATATGGCGAACAGACGAATGAAAGCAATCGGCCTAGAACCAAGATACGAACAAAAACAAAATCCATTGCCTTGGGTAGACCATTGGTTGAACAGCAGGTCTACACAAAACGCACCACAAGAAACTGAAATTGAAAGTTATGTGATTGGTGGTATTAAACAAGATGTTACGAAGGACCAATTTAAGAAGTTTAAGCTATAATGAGTAACGAAAAAGCAAAAAAACATTGTTCTTCCTGTGAAACTAAATATACCATAACATGGGATATTGACGAGCAAGACTTAGAGCCGTTAACTTGTCCTTTTTGTGGATATGAAGTTGAACAGGAAGAATATGAAGAACCAGAAATCTGGACTAACGAAAACAACGAAGACGATAATTGGAATTGATTATAGTTTAACAAGTCCTGCCGTATGTGTTATGGAGGGCGATAAAAAAAGTTTTTATTATCTTACTAGTAAGAAAAAGTATGATGGTAAAATGAGTCCTAATATCATAGGACAAATGCATGATGAGTGGGATAACCCAATGCATAGATTTGGTTTAATATCAGATTGGGTATTCTATATATTATATGATTTACACGAAGGTGACTATGAAATATATATTGAGGGTTATTCATTTGGTTCTAAAGGCCAAGGCGTTTTTCAAATTGCCGAAAATTGTGGCATACTCAAATACAGACTTGAACAAGAGGCATTATCTTGGAACACAGTTGTACCTAGTGTTGTTAAAAAAGGTGCAACAGGAAAAGGCAATGCAGATAAAGATATGATGTACGAATTTTTCCTAAAAGAAACAAATATTGATTTAAAAAAGATTTTTGATACTGATAAAGTAGGTAACCCTATATCAGATATTGTTGATAGTTATTATATAGCAAAGGTTGGTTATGAAAATAGTAAAGTTTGATAAGTCAAAAGCGCCTACAGCAATTGCAAACGCATTAAAAGGTAAACACGAAATTATTGATTTATCTGATGTAACGGCGTTTGGTTATGAACATTTTTGGCATATGAAAAGTAGTGACTTCTTTTTAAATAATGGTACCTTTGGTAGCACACACCCTAAAAGACAATGGTTACCAAATGCAGAAAATCATAAAATGGCAGTTATGAACCATAGAAATGAAATGGTTAATATGTTCGCCAAACACTTCAATAAAAATATCATACATTTAGAGAGTGCTACACTTAGTAGAATGAAGTGTAACTATATTAATAAATTTTATAAAGTAATACCACCAAGATTTTATAGAATGGGATTAAATCATTGGGTGTTTAGCCACACTAAATGGTGTAAACCAATCAAAGGTAGACTAGAAAAGAATTTAAAACTTATAGAAGAAGAAAATAAGTTTACATTTAAAAATGTGTTTAATCATCAATGGAAAAATAACAAAGATGGTTATATTGTAATTTTACCAGGATTAGAAGATGACCCTACCAGCTCAATACCTGTTGCTGAATTTGTTGCACAGACGGTACATTGGATTAAAAAAGCAACAAACAGAAAGATTGTTGTTAAGGCACATCCTCATAGTAAACTGACTTATGAAAATTTAGGTGTTGAAGTGATGACAGGTCCTACCAGACTTACTGACCTTGCAAAAGATTTATATTGTGCTGTATTAGATAGTAGTACAAGTATATTTGAATTAACAGAATTAGGTATACCTACAATTACAACTCAACATAGTTTTGGTGTAGGACTAGGTAATACAGATTATACAAAGATAGAAAATTTACATTATGCAAGTAGTGAAGAAGTATTAAAATGGTACGAACAAATGGCTTCTACAGAATTCTTAATGAGTGAATTTGCAGACGAAGACTTTATCACACCAAGAATTATGGAGTTGTTAGATGAGTAATATAAAAGGATTACCAAAACATTTAGGTGGCCACGGTAATGTCACACACATAGATACAGGTCTATTAGAGTTTGCAAGAGACCAACTAAACTGTAAATCAATGTTAGATATTGGTTGTGGTCCAGGTGGTATGGTGTATGAGGCAATTAGATTAGGTTTTGACGCAAGAGGTGTTGATGGTGATTTTGTAACTACAAGAGAAAAACCAGAAATATTTGAAATACACGATTTTACAAAAGGTAAATTAGAACACATTGATATGAACTTTGATTTAGTATGGTGTTGTGAGTTTATTGAACATGTTGAAAAACAATATGAAGATAACTGGATGAACTTAATGCAAAAAGGTAAATATGTATTTGTTACATATTCAGAACCAGGTAAACCTGGTCATCACCATGTTAATTGTGAACCATTGGATTATTGGTTAGAACTATATGGCAGATATGGTTTTAAATATAGAGAAGATTTAACTAAACAATCTAAAGAACTTTCTACAATGAAACGAGAGTTTTGGAAAGAAACTGGATTAGTATTTGAGAGGATATAATGAAAAAGGCGATTATAACAGGTATTACAGGCCAAGACGGTGCCTATCTAGCAAAACTATTATTAGATAAAGGGTACAAAGTATATGGTGCTCAAAGAAGAAACACAGGTAAAAGTTATTGGCGATTAGATGAACTAGGTATTACCAGTGATATTGAATTTGTTGATGTTGATTTAATGGAACCATATAATATCGGCAAGGCATTAGATAAATGTAAAGTAGATGAGTTTTATAATTTAGCAGCTCAATCATTTGTACATCTATCTTTTGAACAACCACATGTCACTACAATGGTTAACTCTTTAGGTGTATTACACATATTAGAGGCAATTAGAAACCATCATCCTGATGTAAGATTTTATCAAGCGTCAACAAGTGAAATGTATGGTAAAGTGCAAGAAACTCCACAGACAGAAAAAACACCATTCTATCCTAGAAGTCCTTATGGTGTTGCAAAAACATATTCACACCACTTAACAGTAAATTATAGAGAGAGTTATAATCTACACGCAAGTAGTGGTATTTTATTCAACCACGAAAGTAGATTTAGAGGTGAAGAATTTGTAACTAGAAAGATTACAAAAGGTATTGTAGAATATAGTAAGACAGGTAA
>Ga0209932_1000452_pt1 | contig 11737 bp, 10 predicted proteins | sample SalPon2_B_H2O_MG_2_FD_185728 | JGI IMG/M metagenome (GOLD analysis project Ga0209932, IMG submission 185728) | Salt pond water microbial communities from South San Francisco under conditions of wetland restoration - Salt Pond MetaG SF2_B_H2O_MG... ...
TTCCGTATCCAGGTACACATAGTTACCGTACACCTTGGGTGTATCGGTGGGAATATACCCATCGCGACACTTGATGCGGATCTCGACATCATGGTACTGAAGCGCCACGAGAGGGAGCACCTTGGTCCAGTCTTCACCGAAGAAGAACGGAATCATGTAATGATTGCCTGTGTTGTTTTCCTTCTTAGTGTTGGTTGTGACAGCCATCGACGCCTTCGCAGTGGTGTCCCGCATGAGTGGGTTGTGTACACCCTGAATGAAGAGGGAATCCAATTGGGATACCTTCTGACCACCGATCCACAACGAAAATTCAGTGGGACTGGCGGCGGCGTTCGAGAATAGACCCGTAGCATTCTCTTGAACACCGGCGATACCATTAGACTCAATCCAGATGTAACTCATGAGATCACCCTTCGAGCGAATGGGAATGGCAACTTCATTGTTCGCACCAAAAGTGCCGATGTAGTCCATGCGCTCGGGCTTCATGGCAAAGTTGGTATAGCGCTTGTAGTTCTGGCGGAAGAAACTGACCTGGGGGTTACCAGTGATGTAGACATCCTGGGCACCCACCGACACGAGCTCAATTAAAGCGGCAGACATTTATTAATAAATGATATTAAAATTTTGGCTCATTGTAAACATATGGTGGTGTTCCAAGCTTTGACTTGGGAGGCGCGAGATGTCGATGACGAACATATGATTAGTATTTTAGGAAAAACGGAAGATGGTAAATCCGTGTGTGTGACGACTGTTTTCGAACCCTATTTTTTTGTAAAGTTACCCAAGGGTTCGACTGATAGGGATGTTCGTCTACTCTACGATGACCTGAACAAACTTCGCCCGGACCATGTGACTGGGTATAGTGTGACTCAGAAGAAGGATGTATGGGGTTTTCAAAATAATGAACAATTTGCATACATGCGCCTCAACTTCAAGACCCTCGCGGATCGTAGAAAGGTCAATTCGGTGTTTGCGTACAATCGCGATTTTCGAAGGTATCATGTCTATGAAGCAAACCTCGATCCCGTCCTGAGGCTCATGCATCGTACCGGGATCCAGTCGACTGGATGGCTCGACTCTGGTGGTGAGTGTGTTCGTTCACATCTCGCAAAAGTAGATATCGATCTCTGGTGTAACGACTGGTCAACTCTGAAACCAGTAAACCGTGACGATATTGCCCCATTTGTGGTGGCTTCGATTGATATTGAGTGTAACAGCTCGACGGGAAAATTTCCAAGTGCTGATGTTTTAGATGATGCGTGTTTCCAGATTGCCGTTTCACTTTGTAAGTTCGGAAGTGATGAACCATATGAGAAGACGTGTCTGTGTTACAAAAAAACAGAGGGACCTGACGTCACAAGTTTCGACACCGAGCGTGAAATGCTCGAAGCGTTCCAAAAATATCTTCACGAGAAGGATGTGGATATCATTACAGGGTGGAACATTTTCGGGTTCGATCTTGAGTATATTTACAAACGAGCTCTCTTGAAAAACTGTAATGAGGAGTTTTTCAATCTGGGTAAGTTACGTGAACCACCCAGTGAACTCTTACTGAAAAAGTTGAGTTCGAGCGCTCTCGGTGATAACTTTCTCAAACTTCTTCCCATGTCTGGACGTTTCATCTTCGATATGTTTCATGAAGTAAAGAAAGGATACAAACTGGATTCTTATAAACTAAATGAAGTTTCAAAGCTGTACCTAGGAGACCAGAAAATTGATATGTCACCGAAGGAGATGTTTGCTCGATACAAGGAAGGTGACCCAAAAAAGTTGGGTGAAGTTGCCGAGTATTGTATCAAGGATACTCTACTTCCGCATAAACTCCTGAAAAAATTGTGTACACTTCTCAACCTTTTGGAGATGGCGAAAGCGACATGGGTTCCTCTCTGTTTCCTCGTCGAAAGAGGGCAGCAAATTAAGGTTTTCAGTCAGCTGACGAAAAAGGCTCGTGAACTGGGGTACATGGTACCCACAATCAAGTATGGATCTCTCCCCGAAGAGCCGTATGAAGGTGCGACTGTCCTGGAAGCCCAAAAAGGAGCGTACTACACTCCAATCACGGCACTTGATTTTGAAGCCCTGTACCCATCAATCATGATGGCGCATAACCTTTGTTATTCAACATTGGTGATGGATGAATATCGTTATGGGAATATTGATGGTGTAACATACGAGACATTTAAAATTGGTGACAAGGTGTACAAGTTCGCACAAGGTGTACCGAGTCTCTTACCCGCGATTCTCCTCGAACTTAAACAGTTTCGCAAAAAGGCGAAGAAGGATATGGCAGCTGCGACGGGGTCCATGAAAGAAGTATACAACGGTAAGCAGTTGGCGTACAAGGTTTCGATGAACTCTGTGTACGGATTTACGGGTGCAGGTAAGGGTATTCTTCCGTGTGTACCGATCGCATCTACGACGACATGTCGTGGTCGTGGTATGATTGAAGAGACGAAGAATTATGTAGAGGCAAACTTTCCAGGGGCGAAGGTACGGTACGGAGATACCGATTCAGTCATGGTAGAGTTTGACGTGGGTGACCGAAAAGGTGAAGAGGCGGTCAGGTACAGCTGGGAAATCGGTGAACGCGCGGCTGAAGAGTGTTCTGCACTCTTCAAAAAGCCAAACAATCTGGAACTCGAAAAGGTCTACTGGCCCTATTTCCTATACTCCAAAAAGCGATACGCCGCGAAACTCTGGACGAAAGGGAAGGATGACCAAATGCATATGGACTACATAGATATCAAGGGTCTCCAGGTTGTTCGTCGGGACAATACACCACATGTTCGAGAAGTGTGTAAAGAACTCCTTGATGTTGTACTCACATCGAGTGATCCAGGTCCACCAAAAGAGCTGGCGAAAGAGCGTGCGATCGAACTCCTGTCTGGAGACATACCGAATGATAAACTCGTACTGAGTCAATCCTTGTCCGATACATACAAGATTAAGGGGGAACCCGTTTCTGTGACGAGCCCCGAGAGTGTAAATATCAACCAGTCACATGTTCAGGTTGTCGTAAAAATGCGTGAACGTAAACCAGGTTCGGAGCCACAGTCGGGTGATCGCGTGCCGTATCTACTCACGAAAACAGATGATCCCAAGGCGAAAGCGTTTGAGAAATCCGAAGATCCGAAGTACGTCGAGGAAAACAATATACCTGTAGACTATTTGTACTATTTCGAGAACAAATTTTTGAATCCGGTGTGCGATCTCCTCGATCCGTTATACGAGAATGTCAAACAGGATATTTTCGGGGAAATTCTCGAGCAGCACAAACCAAAAAAGAAAAAGACTGGACCGGCACTCAGCAGTATGAAAAAGGATCAACTCGTGGAAGAGTGTAAGAAGCATGGTCTCGACGACTCTGGGACGGCTGTGGAATTGCGCGAAAGGATTAAAGGAGCCAGGGCGGGAACGATTGAAGACCTATTTAAAAAATACGAACAAAATACCAGTAAGACATGAGCCGATATGAAAAGATAGACGTTCTCATCGACGAAGAAATCAATCAACGACTCGTCGCGATGATGAATGAATACGTTGACATCATTTCAAAAAAACACGGCATTTCAAAAGATCTTCTTCTTAAGGATATACCCGAGACGTTTTCTGGAACAATCTGCAAGGGGACAAAAACGGACGGAAGGCGGTGTACATTCAGGGGTATTCATAATGGTTATTGTAGGCATCATACGACACAAATAAATCGCCTGAACCATACATCTCTCTCTAGAAATCATAGTCATAACCATAGTCCGGAATTGATGTATGTGAAAGATTGTCCGGGATGTGTATATTCGAACGAGCTTATAGATTTGGGTACTATGATTGGTAATGAGTAAAACTGATATCCTACTAACATCCATAAACACATTTTATAGTACAGAGGAAAACAGATCTAAATTATTAAACATCCTAGATAAATCGAGTGGTATTTCTCTACGAAACCTCGAATGGTTCATAACCAACTATGCGAAGAAGAATCATATTTCATTTACGACACGAGACGGTAAATTGTTTACCGTTCACTGTGCTTACAAATCGAGTCTCGATGGGTACAGTAAAAAGTTGTTTGATCCATTTTGTCGATCAGAAAAGTTTCCATACGTCGTTCCAGGGACATCTCATGAAATTCATACGACGCTCGCGCAGTTGAATTTCATCAAATGGTGTATTAAGAATAATATTATCGAGTACATCAGTAATAACAAGACTAAATTGTTCACTAGGCAGGTGACATGAAACCACGGTCAAATGTAAATGTCTGGTATCCAGTGTAGTACATATTCAAAGAGTACGTGTTTGTGTTTACGTCAACTAACGCACCCCCCAATTTCACTTCTATATTCGTTTTATCTGACTGTATCTGACTAAAATCCAAGTTCCCCGATGGTTCCACATTAATCGGATTCATCGAGAAGCTATACGTATAAATATTTCTAATTGGCCTAGCTAACCTGTTCCTGAACGGTACGAGATATTTGAAATATGCGTGATTTGTATTGGTCACGTTTGGAAGTCTATTACCATTGATATGAAAACTTGCAGACTCCATGATGGGATGGAAAAATGTTTGTTGGTCATCGAAATTTACGTTTGAAGAAAAATTGAATCGGTTCTGGAATAACATACGCTCGTTTAAACTCGATGTACCGATAGCATCATTCGCATTTTCGTAATCGGTATTTCGTAAAAACCAGTGAATACATTTGACTGGAATGTTTGGTACGAGATTGTTTACGATCGTCGACACACCGAGTTCGTTCACCGCCGATGAGTGTCTCTTCACAAGATCTGTCACAAGTGTCTGCTTTTCATTTGCGAGATAATTTCTCTCTTCAGGACTGACGGTAATCTCTTCTGTGATGATGTCGAATACAGGTAGCGACAATGTTCCATTAAAATTTGTAAAAAATGTCTGTGGGTGAAATTCAAACTCAAACTCAATCTTCTGGCGATGGATCGCACACACGGGAAAGTAGGGGCGATTTGGTTTGTTGGATGAATATTCATCACTTGCATACTTTCTGGAAAAAAAGAAGTGGAGAGGGATGACAAGATCGGCACTCGATCGTGCATATTCTTCGTTTCGACTCGATTCGTCGTACCCTATGTTTCTATTTACAAGGAACCTATTCGCCACCTTTTCGGAAATTTCTAGATACAAGTCATCGTAAATAATTCCCCAATCATCATGAATCTTTTCAACTTCAATATCATCCACGAACATCGTGACACTCTTGAGAATGTGTCGCCCCAACTGGTCCGCATAATTTCCATTCGCGATACCGGGTATAGTAATACTTAACCACATGTTACTCAAGAGATCACCCATGTTTGTGGGATTGAATGGCACTTTAATAGTTTGTGCGAATGGCCACCCGGCGATGTTTCCATTGTTGATAACTTTACGAGACCGATGGTATTTTCGAAACTCTGAGTGTCGTTGTGACTCATAATTAAAGAATGATTCGTCTGGGTCTTTGGAAAGGAGGTGCGTATCCTGCTTTCCAATAGCTTTAAGGGAAATTTTAGCAGCCTCGCCCATATCTACTTACTGCTCACATATTTTTAATATCATTCTTCCACATCGTGATATGGCTCGTTTTTAGCATACGCTCCAATTCGACATTTGCCTGTCGCGCTTCATCCATGAGTGCCTTGACGCGCTCTTCCGTGTATTCCACAGTCCTCGTGTTGAGGAGGTAGTCCCACGAACCATCAATTTTCGGGAATGTCGCAGACATCTCCTTCTCGAGTTCAGCCTTCTTCCTTCTGAAGACGACTAACCTCCCCTCAATCACCATAGAGACAAACTTCGACTTGTGTCCACACATCTCAGCCCTCTTTTCAAGGACATCGATGAGGTGCGCCTTTCTCTTCTTATAGTGTTCCAGTCTCAGTTCCACAAAGTCTGCGAGAATCTCTTCAGGGGTTGTGTACCTATGGATACCCTTCGTGGGATGGAAGAGGTGCATATTTGAGACATGGAACGTCTTCCTCATTTTTAAGTCTTTCATCAAGTCTTTCCCTGAGTACCCAAATATTTCAAAGTCGACATCCTCTGTGGTACTATTGTTCGTGTAGTTGGTAATCAACTTCTTCTCCATTAAGGTGTCCAGATACTCCTTGTAATCCTGCGTCCAGCGACCCGGTGGAAGTTCCGTAACCTCGAGTCTGGAACCAGTGTCTCTACAAGTACCCTCAGTTATCCAAAGACCACTCTCATCCTTGTACACCTTACCCTTGAAACCCCTAAACCACGGCTTCATGGGTACAGCCTCTTCACCACTCAGGAATCGCTTGATATTTTCCTTGATGTCGTCCGGGTTGAATGGGGGTACATAGCAACTGAATCCCGTTCCAATCCCTTCCGTCCCGTTTACCAGAACCATGGGAAGGGTGGGCATGTAGAAATCTGGTTCGATCGATCGCCCATCATCATCCAAATAATTGAGGATAGCATCATCCTTGGGGTCAAACAACTTTCTCGCCTCCTTGGTCAACTTCGTGAAGATGTACCTCGTCTGGGACGCATCCTTACCACCCATGAGCCGTGTACCAAACTGACCACAGGGTTCGAGAAGGTTGATGTTGTTCGAACCCGTGTAGTCGTTGGCCAACTTCACAATCGTATCTGCGAGGGAAACCTCGCCGTGGTGATAGGCACTCTTCTCAGCCACATAGGCTGCCAACTGGGCAACCTTCATCTCCGCAGTCAAGTTCTTTTGGAAACATGAGTACATCACCTTACGTTGAGAGGGTTTGAGTCCATCTGCAACATGAGCGATGGAACGTTTGAGGTCTGCAAGACTGAAGTTCACCAAGTCCTTGTGTACAAAGTCAGTGATATCCAACTGTTTCACATCACCATAGGCCACCTCGAGTTGACCAGCCGCCTTGGCAGTACTCTCGAGGAGCCAAGACTTCCGCGCATCAGACTTTTTCTTATCGAAAGCAAGAACGATCGAGTCATCAGTCATCGTATCCATATCAAACTTCACAGTGAGGTCTTGAATCTTCTTGAAATATTCACGAGCTTCGGCACTCGTCGAGGTACCCAAACCCTTGTAGTACTTGATTTTCCACCCCTGTTTCCCTGAACCATACCATGTTCTGAAAGCAGAGTCAGTGTAGAAAGATTTGGTCTCAGAACCCTTTGTAGCTTTGATGATTGGAGTCACCATCGAAACGACGAAGTTCAGTTTCAAAAGACTGGGCCAGAAGTAGTGAATCATGTTGAGGATGAGACCCTTGATATGAGACCCATCGTTATCCGCATCTGTCATAATCATGAGGCGACCGTAGCGAAGTTCCGAAACACTTGTGTACTCCTTTCCTTGTTGAAGTCCCAAAATCTTCTTGAGATCATTGAACTCCTGGTTGGAGGTCAACTGTGCAACTGAAGAGTCCCTCACATTCTTACACTTACCACGGAGGGGGAAGACACCATAGTGGTCTCGACCCACCACCGAGAGACCGGCGACAGCGAGAGTCTTCGCCGAGTCACCCTCAGTCACGATGAGTGTACACTTAGAAGATTGTGCCGTACCAGCCTTGTTTGCATCATCCAACTTGGGGATACCGGTAATTTTGGACTTCCTGGCACCATCAGTCTTCTTGAGTTCTTTCATCTCCTTGAACTTCGAGAGTGCAAGGAGTTCATCAGCGATACCAGTCTTGAGAGCATTCTTGACGAACGTCTTGGGGAGTTCAAACTTTGAACCAAAGTCTGGAGACTTGGAGGTACACTCAGACTTTACCTGGCTGGAAAAGTTGGGGTTCTCGAGGGTTGCCTTTACAAAGATCGTAAAGGCATTCTTCACCTGTTGAGGTTTCAGTTTAATCTTCTTGGCCATATCCTCGATGATTCCATTGGCGACAATGTTCGCCACGTGATCGACGTGCGTACCACCCTTCATGGTACAGAGACCATTCACAAAGGAGATTTGCTCGAGACCATTCTCCGAGGGTCCAATGCAGACTGACCAACGGTCTCCAGACACAGAGGCAACTTCTTGAACACCTTCGTGCATCTTGGCATAGGCTTCAAAGTTTTGTTTAGGGAGGACATCTCCATTGAACTTCACTTTACAGTTTTGGGTCGTACAGATGTTCGCATCCCAAACCCTCTTCTGGAAAATGTTGTAGATGGTATCGTCCATCTTGGACATCCCGAACCTCTTCCATTCGGGTGTGAAAGTGATCGAGACGGAGGACGTGGCACCCGAATGTTTTTTGATTTTTGGTGGGTCACAGACAGTCATGTTCTTTGACCAAGATTGGGTATAGGTCTGCTTCGTCTCATGATCCTTGATGATCACAGAAAACTCAGTAGAGTAGATGTTCGCCAACTTGGCACCGTACCCGTTTCGACCACCCACGATACGCTTTTGGGTATCATCGTAATTGGTACTCGTGAGGAGATGACCAAAGACAAGTTCAGGATTCCAGAGACCCTCCTTCTCGTGCATCTTTACGGAGATCCCACCAAGGGGTCCATTGTTCTCGATGGTCACGGAACCCATTTCCTTATCGATGGCGACGGAGATGGAGTTGACCTGTTTAGGGTGGAGAGAGTTGCGGTCGATGGCATTGACCAGGATTTCATCAAAGATTTTCAAGAGGGCTGGGGAGTACTTGAGGTTCTTCTTGGAGAAGGTAGAACCATCAAGGATCCAGTAGGGTTCTGTACCCAATTCAACTGGACCGACATAGGAGTCAGGTCTCTTGAGAACGTGTTCGATATGGGTGAGTTTTTGGACACTTTCCATATTTTCTTGGATTGATTACAACTCAAAACTCTAACTTAGGTTGAATTTAAAAATAAACATTCATACAAAATATATGCTCACCCTCGCCTCCGTCAAGCCTATCGTCAAACTCGAGAAGCGTATCAATAAGGCTGTCGTCAAATCAGCTGTGAAGGTCATCGACAAGGTTTACAAGGATCGAGATTATGCTCGGTTCTATGTCCTCGAGACGGTCGCCCGTGTCCCCTACTTTTCATTCGTATCTGTTCTACACCTCTACGAAACCCTCGGTGTATGGCGGAAGGCTGACTTTTTGGAGACACACTTTGCTCAGACCATGAACGAGTACCACCACCTTCTCATCATGGAGGATCTGGGTGGTGATGAGCGCTTTGTGGACCGATTCTTCGCACAGCACACAGCATTCGCGTATTACTGGTTGACATGTCTCCTGTATGTGGTTTCACCGAGGATGGCGTACAACCTCTCTGAACAGGTTGAGGAACACGCATATCATACCTACGACGAATTCCTCAAACAGAACGGGACGAGTCTTTCACTCGAACATCCACCAGCTGTAGCTTCAAACTACTACGGCGATGTCAATAACCTATACGACGTTTTTACCCGAGTTAGAGACGATGAAGGTGACCATGTGAAGACGATGCAGGACTGTCAAAACTTTCTCGAGGTAAAGTAAGAAGCGAGATGTATTTCTACTTGCTCATAGCCATCGTGGTTCTCATACTCATCATGCAGAACCGAACGAGGGGTACCAAAAGTTCTATTGAAAAGATGGTGAAACAGGCGGCACAATATGCCATCACGGCTCAACAAGATTCATCGCCAGTATTGTCTGTTCGTCACGCGAACTACGCCGTCGGATTTCTTCACGCCCTCAGTAATATCGCCACGGATACACAGATTCATAATGCTACAGGAATCGATGTGAAAAAGTTTAAGGAACACATCATGAACGTTCAAGAAATGGTCACGAAGAAGACTGTCGATAAGTTCCCAGATTTTGAAGGACATGTCGACATGTACCTCTCCGAAATTGCATGAAAAACCTAAGTGAAGTTTCCCATTTCAAAAACACAAGAAACAAAAATGGAAGTCATCCGTGATACCCTGTGGGAGCGCTGCCTCGCTGATGCGGCTAAGATGTACCGCATCAGCGAACCAGATGAGAAGTGTGTTCAACTCGCAAACGCGACTTGGATTATGAAGAAAAAGTATCTCGAGCATGAGAAGAAGAAAGACTCTAGACAAATTGTCGTGATTGATAAACCACCGGATGTCGTCAACGAACAACGAACAACCAAAAAAATTTGCTGTGCGACGACGATGTCTGGGAAGCCCTGTTCCTTCAAGGCGGTGTGTGGTGACTACTGTAAAAAACACAGCGTAAAGAATGCCATCCTCGGAGCAAAGGTTGACGTGAGTAAAATTAAAATCACCGACTAATAGAAAGATGATGTTGGACCAGGAGAGTCTTAGACCTGTAATAATAGCCATGGCGCTTTACATCACTATCAGTATTCTCGTACCCCGCATAGTTACAAAACCGACTGGTATCCAAGTCGTAGACGATCTAATCATGAAGATTATCGCTGAAAAGGATTCAATGATGAGTGGTACTATCCTCATCGGCCTTATCGTTCTCGCCACCAATTACATTCAAGATGAACTCTTTTAAAACATTCTCCCGCCCCACGAGTTTCTTCGTGTGTTCGTGATCCATCACGCGCACGCGATTCTCATACGCATGTCTCATGTACTCCAAGAGTTGGTCAAAGTTTGGGTCTCCCCAAACCATACCCTTTTTGAAGAGGAAATCATCCTTCTCCAACTCTTGAAGTCCACACTCGATCGTGTAGGGTGTCTTGATATATTCAGATGCCCCACCATACTCTGTGATAATGACTGGTTTATCCCGAAGTGCGGCTTCGACTGCACCCATACCTACACCTTCCGAATGTGAGAAGTTTACGTAACAGTCACAGCGTTCATGAAGTTGATCCATTTCTTCATCATTGAGTAATCCATTAATAACTTCAACTCGAGGGAGTTGAATATGTACGTCGGTCTTGGCGGTGGCCTTTATGACTAGTCGTGTATTGGGTTCATTCAGGCGAATGAACGCCTGAAGAACATCTCGGAACTTTTTACGTGGATCCATGATGTTTCCGATGTGATAGAACGTGTATGGCTTTTCACGGGGCTGTGGGATATGCGCGTGGATGATATAGAATTCGTTATCGGGAAATTGTTTCGACAAGACACGCTTACAAAACGCACTCGGTACAGCTACCCTCTTAAATTCTTTCATGATGAGACCATAATCTTCATGGACCGTTTCAGTTTCACATACGGTCATGCAGGCGAGGTTTTTTACCTGGGTCTTCGCGTATTTAATGTACTCTAGATGATCCCGGATCGGAAGAGAAAATACGAGACCGTGATCACTCTCAGGGAGTTTACTTCCAAACACATAATACTGAGAATCCGGGAGGAATAATTTCACATACTTTTTTGCATGATGACCTATACCTGTATTCAGTGCAGGACCGATCACGATCATTTGATTTAAAGATAATCTTACCTTTATATATACATGATGGATACTCTACGCACAGAGATCGAAGCTGAACTCAAGCGCACTCGTCTCGATAAGACACGTCTTTACAGTCTCCTTCTCAGGATGATTGATGCTAATGGTACCAGTGGTTCGGTCACACCAGGATCCCAGGGCCCCCAGGGTTCTACAGGTGCCCGAGGACCCACCGGCCCAGCTGGCCCTGTTGGTGCAGTCGGCCCCGCTGGCCCCGCTGGCCCCACTGGTCCCGCTGGTCCCGCCGGTCCCCCATGTGACTGTAAGTGTGCGTCTACCAAGACGACCACGACGAAGAAGGCTCCTACCAAGAAGAAGGTCGCGACCGCTTAAATATATATAAAGTTGTATTCCCTATTATAAATACATG
>Ga0209932_1000458_pt1 | contig 11669 bp, 7 predicted proteins | sample SalPon2_B_H2O_MG_2_FD_185728 | JGI IMG/M metagenome (GOLD analysis project Ga0209932, IMG submission 185728) | Salt pond water microbial communities from South San Francisco under conditions of wetland restoration - Salt Pond MetaG SF2_B_H2O_MG... ...
TACTTGTATCTGCTGCACTTACATATCCAGTTGTACTAGATTCTTGTAAAATAAATCCTGGTTCTGGTGACTTTGCATTTCCCAATTGACTTGGAACTACAACTCTAATTTTATAGATTTTTTCATCTAAACTGCGAGTATCTGCAATTCTTTTGATTACAGTCGGTTCTGTTGCACCGGAACCAGAAACTACTCCAATTGTATTTCCAATCGCACTTACATTAATATACCACTGACCTGCACTAGAATCCCATTGAACTGGGTGTCCCAAATCTCCCGCAACTTTATCAGAAACTCTTGTGATTATTTTTAAATTTGTACCACCACTTACAGTAATTGCAGATTCTGATGTTGCTTCTGCTTCTGATGCTGCAAGTTTTATTGTTGTACTATTAGGAGCAATTGCATAATAAACAGTATTCGTTCTCAAATTCTCTGACAAATCTCCATCATCACTGATAATGATGACCTTTTCTCCGGTAGTTAAGTTGTGTGTTCCTCCACCAGAAACTGTAAATGTATTTGTTACGGGAGATCCAACAGAATATTCTTCAAACGATGATGCTCCACTTGTTGGCATCACAATATCTGCCGAATCACTTCCAAGATAAAGTTTGTCCCCTACCTTTGCACCAATCCTAAAACCTTGTGTGAGAGTTGGTGGTTTTACATCTTCAGATTCAAATCCAAATAAGTAAAGTTTTGTTGTTGTATTAGATGCACCTTTATCAATTGTCAGCCAATCAATATCTTCTTCTGCAGATTCGATTGTTCTTGGAGGAATAATATGAGTAATAAATGCTTTATCGTCCTTCCCAAATGCCTCTTTCTTAAATCCATCGGCAATCAAGGACAATTGACCAAAGTTAGAGTTTGAGTTTGTTACAGAAGCATCTCCACCACTTTCGACGGCAAAATGCTTATTATATCCAATTGCAAAAACAGAAACAATCTGAACAATTGCATCATTTGTAATCTTAATGTGAGTCTGTTCCCATCCTTTTCTATAGATGGCATCAGAATCTAAATGATAAGGTGTTCCTGTCGATGAAGAATTTTTTGATAATGTAGAACCACTCTGAACTGTGCCAGCAGAATAGAAGGTATTCTCATAAATTCTACTTGATGCATTATACTTCACAAATGCTCTGTCGTCTTTCTGAAGAGATACTCCAGTGAATTGTGCGACAACCATCGAACGGAAACCAGTTGCCTTGCTTCCATCCGCGTGCATTCCGTTCATGCCCCATACAGAACGCATAGAGATATTGAAGATGTAAGGAGAAGCACCAGAAACAGTATCTGTTTCGACCGTTACTTGTCCAGTAGTAAACACTCCTGATGGTATGAGTGCAGGATCTTCTGATACTGTATAGAAAAATGTATTATCATCATCTACATCAATATCTGTAACTCTTGTTGATATATCAAATCCAGTTTGATCAACATCAGTAATACGAATTGGTGTTCCTATGTTTAGTCCATGAGGTTCTACTGTGGTAACAGTAATAGTTCTTGAGGGTACTATACCATCACCAGATTTAATTGTTGCAATATTGATAGGATCTGAAGCAAATGCTCCAACAATTTCATATTCTGGTCTTCTTGATGTAAATCCAAGTGGATTTGATGGATATCTATCATCAGAATCAACTTCTCTTCCAGAACCACTTCCATAGGCTCTAGAAAGTTTTGCATAATATGTTTCAAGATCGGTTAGACCAGTAGAACCAATCTTATTTACACCATCTGCATATTCAAATACAGTCAGTTTATGGTGTGAGAATGAAGGACTAGTAACTACAGTACTATTTGGTTGAGTATAAACTGTTCCAAACTCATCTCCATCAAAAACAGAGAACTGCCAGAAATAACATGCTCCAGTAATTCTAAAAATTGCAGAATTTTCTACATTATCATCAGTTGGATTTGGAACATAAAGAGGGCGTATTTTGGTTTTTCTTAAATCCAAACCAACAATAGATGTTCCACGAGGAACAATTACTCCACCATTTACACTATTATACTTGTATAAGTCATTAGCAGATTGTGTTAAATCAAAATTAGAATCTAATGTTAAACTCAAAGAGTTTATGTCAGAAATACCAACTCCTGGTCGGTTATCGACGACATGTTCACCAGGCATCAAAAGAATTGTAGTCTTCTCTACCTCATCATTACTATTTCCTTTTACATAAGAAAATCTTGCAGACTCTAATAATGCTCTCTGAAGAGTTTTAAATGGTCTTGCGAGTGAATTACCCTGATTACTAATACTATCAGTTGAGTCCAAATCCGAAGGACTTACATATAATATACGACCCTCAGTGTTCTTAATAATGGAATCTAATTTGTTCAGAGGCATTGTATTACTGCTTCTATACTATTTGCTATAATTTATTTATCCTAGCAAATCTTCTTCACCATTATAAAATGCTTGTATGTCTTCTGGTAAATTTTCTGGATTTAATATCTCTATGGGGTCAAAGCAAGGATGGCAATTTTCCAATATCAAATAGTTAGAACCTTTGTAAATATCATCTACTGAATACTCTTTATTTTCTTCTGCTTCTTGTACTATTTCATAGTCATACATATAACCTTCTGGCAAATCATCGAAGGTAAATGGAACATCATTCAAGAAGAACATTTTCACTATAACTTTATGATCGTTATACCAACAGTTCTTTGTCGTTACTGTATAAGACATAACATTCTGTTTAATTTTATTTATTTCCAAGAAAAAAGGTTCCCGCACCACCAGGAACCTTATAATCACCACTTACCCATAGGAGAAAACCCATAATATCAATATCGATTCTCGCAGAGTGACTTTACTGATAGTGGGGCAAACTCCTTCCCCTGAGTTTTATTTATTTTTACCCCTGTAGGTATCAGTCTGTGCGTGACAGTTGGGACAAAGAATACGGAGGTTTTCTATAATATTATTATACCTGTTTCCATCAATATGGTCAAGTTCTATTGGTGCTGGTTGTCCATTCCATTCACTTATACCACAGCACTCACACTTATGTTGTTTAAGACCTTCTGCTAGTAATCGATTTTTGAGTTTGTATGATTGAATAGGTCTTTGATTTGACAAATATTCTTCAACTGGTCTTTTTGGGCCAACTTTTTTACCCTTATTCCAACTCTGCCCGTGCATATGCTCTTTGGTCAATCCCAAAGCATCTGCTCTTTTTTTAGCACAAGCATAATTTCCTCCAGCTTCTATCAGTCCAAGTTTTCCAAGAACTTGTCTGATAGACCCACTAGTAGTCCATGCTTCTATAAAATCAGCATCAGTATAATTTCTATATTGTCCCATTTTAAAAAGGAATACTTAATACTATTTAGTAAAAGTTGCGTTTTAAGAAAATGTCGGTAGGGAGACTTGAACTCCCACGACCGTAATGGTCAACAGATTTTCTTACCACTACAAGTTTCCTTGCCCTTAGGGTTTGTGGTCTGGACTATCCCTTCACCATACTTTTCGGTTTAGGTGCTCCCCGTCTAGTCTCTACACCTTCATCTTGCGATGCTTGGCTCGGGATTGCCATTTTACAGGTTTCCCCGAATTTGAGGAGTTACACTCATAAGATTTCTCAAATGAGGCTCAATTTTCTAAGTCTGGTGTGTCTACCGATTCCACCATACCGACGATAAGACCATTATAACTCAAAGAGTGCTAAATGGTCAAGTGGGTGATGAGGGATTCGAACCCCCGACATCCTCCGTGTAAAGGAGACGCTACTACCGCTGAGCTAATCACCCGATGGGACAATCATAACACTCAGAGTGCTGATTGTCAAGTGCTCCTTGTCAGGATCGAACTGACCTTTCTTCTGTTATGAGCAGAGTGCTTTCACCAGAGAGCTAAAGGAGCAAGGTACTCGTGGATGGATTCGAACCATCTCAAAGGCGGTAATCTGCCGCAAAGAGTTTATAAAACTCCTCTGACTACCAAGTCTCACGAGCAGGAAAAAAGATGAACTTACTGAGCTTCGTTATTATTCTCAGTGTATATTCGTATAAGTTCATCATCGGCAGGTATCATAACTGCTGCCTTACCATCGTCTCCCATTATACCTATTGTCTCTCCGTTTTCAACTCTTTCGAACAATTCATCAAAGTTTTCATCCCACTCTTTCACTGTAAAGATTTCCATAGTTGGTTTATTTATGAGGAAACAGCAAGGTCAGCATACTCGATTTGGTCATCTTCAAGATTTTTTGTCACATAATTTAGCACATTCATAAACTCATCAACACTATCACATTCAACAAACTTTTCATCTCCTTGATCTCCCAAAAGCAAGAAGGAACGAGAGCAGATGTCAATTACAATACCTTGGACGCATTCGGTGTTGTTCATGGTGTGTCGGGTGCTTCCCTTGATTACCTTAGTATTATAGGGCATCCGGGCAGGGGTGTCAACTGTGCCAGTCGGGGAAGTGGTTTAATTCTCCGCAAAGACCTGAACACAAAAGTCAATCGCATCATCATCTCCTTCAAGCATACAAATCCAAGAAGAATTTCCATAATTTGCAAAAAACTGCTCCCATGCACCACCTTGCTTAACCCATATACCTTCACATTCTTTCCAAACTCCATTATCTTTTATAAATGTATTGCCAACATTTTTCCAACTTCCCCCATCCTTAACTCCCAAATTGAATGCATTATTTAAATATCCATCACCGGGGTATGCATAACCTCCCCAGGTTAAAGATTCTCCACCCAAATAAAATGCTGTTCCAGGTCCACTAGAAGTGAAAGAAAGTAGATAATCATCAACTCCGGGTGTTGTTCTAGAATATGTGATAGTGGTTTCTGTCCCCGTAAATCCATTATTATTCAAATTTAAACCAGAAGGAACAGGATCTACACTTGTGGTGTAACCATTTTGACTTTTTGTTACTCTTACAGTTCCATCAACACTAAATGTATACGTGTTACCTGCTTCAGCTACTGCAGCAAATTTTACTTGAGTGGTATTTCCATCCAATCTCATATAAAAATTGCCATCTGATTTTTTAATAAATCTTGCTCCCATAATTATGAACTTACTTGATACCAAACATCACCGTTATTTCCTTCTGTTGTTGGAGTATAAGTTTCAATAAATCTAGTTCCGTAAGCATTACTACTATCTGGAATGTTTATTTGTTCTGTTCCTGCAGATGGTGATGTTACTGTAATTGGATTTGTTCCACCATATGATACTTGAGATACCGTCACATCTGTTACTGAACCAGCACTAGTTGCACTTAATGTAGTTCCAGAAATCTGTAATCCACTACCGACGGAAAGATGAGTTGCTTTAGATTGACTGTCATCCCAGAAGAATATTCTATCTGCACCAACATCATCAGCAGAAATAGTTCCACCACTTATACTAATTAAATCTGAGATAGTGGAGTCTGGTGCTAATCCAGCACCAGCAACAGCAGAAATAGTAAATCCACTAGATGCTACAGAATCAATAGTAATATTAGATCCAGCAGTAATTGTTACATCATCATTAGTGCTTCCATCACTCAATCTTAGAATGACATTATCACCACTATCTACTGCATCTAGAGTATAAGTTCTGTCTATTGAAGATAATTGCTGCCACTGTGGAGCATTAGATGAATTATTATAAGTTAGAATATATCCATTTGCATTAGGTTCTGTTAAAAATACAGTGCTTCCCGGAGCATCCTGATAAGGAATACTTCCTGCTGCACCACCAGAAAGATTATTTGCCGTTTGTGCTGTACCTGCAGAAATGTCTCCGACTGATATCCAAGAAGGTGCTGAAGTACCATTGGATTGTAATAGTTGTCCTGAAGTTCCGTTAGGTATAAAATCGGTAGTGTTTGCTGCTGTTTGATAAGGTATTTGTGAAGCAATGCCACCCTTAAGATTAGTAGCAATACCAGCGTTATCGGCATAATCTGCTGTTGCTACATTAGCATTTCCAAAGTCAATATTAACATTTGATGCTGAAGTTATCCTACCTTTAGAATCTACAGTTACAATACCAACTTGAGTTGAAGAACCATAAGTTCCTGCCACAACTCCAGTATCTGCTAATGTTGCTATACCAGATACATTCTCGTGACCTTTAAAGTCAACATTCCAGGCAATGTCTCCTGTTGCTGCTATATTTCTAGAATCCGTTAAAGAGTCTGCTGTTGCTACATTAGCATTTCCAAAATCGATATTGACATTTGATGCTGAAGTAATTCTACCTTTAGCATCAAAAGTAACTACACCTACTTGTGTAGAAGAACCAACTGTACCTGGTGTTATAATAGATGTTAAGGTTGCATCTGCAGATACATTCTCATGACCTTTAAAGTTAACAGCCCAACTGATATCTCCAGTTGCTTCTATGTCTCTAGAATTCGTTAAAGAGTCTGCTGTTGCTACATTAGCATTTCCAAAATCGATATTGACATTTAATGCTGATGTTATTCTCCCATTTTCATCTACAGTAAATTGACTAACTTGAGTTGAAGAACCATAAGTATCTGCAGTAACACCAGTCTCTGTTAACCCAATCGTGAGAGTATTACCAGAACCTACTGTTTGAATTTCATTCTCAGTTCCGACAATCGTAAATGTTTCACTGTCAAGGTCAATGGAACCTGATCCAGTATCACCAGCAAAATCTAAATCTTGTGCTGTCGCTTGAGCATCAACATAAGATTTGATTGCCTTTGCTGATGCTAAAGTATCATCAGAAGCAGATACTGAACTTAAATCTGTATCAACAGATGTAACTGCTGTTCCTGAACCAAACTTTAATCCATCAACTTTAGCAGTTCCAATAACATCCAGTTTTTCTGTTGGAGTCGTGGACCCTATGCCGACATTGCCATTATCTAAAATAGTAAAGTTTTCATCATTGTGTTGATCAAGAATGGCAAATCTATTACTAGTTCCAGAAACTTTTAAATAAACAGGTGAGTAAATACTATCTGATGGAGAACCAATCTCCAATCCTCTTGGAGCACCTGCAGACAAATTTATGAATTCTACAATTGGATGAGAATCTAATACACTGCCAGTTTCAAAACTTGCTGTTTGTATCTCAACATCTAGTTTTCTTGTTGGATTATCAGTTCCGACTCCAACATCTCCAGTAACATTTAAATTTAAACCAATATTGACACTTTTTTCTACTCCTATACCACCTTCAGTATAGATTGATCCATTATCTTTATTAGTAGATTCAGTGTCTTTATTTACATACAGAAAATCATTAACTTGAATAGTAGATGCTCCATCAGAATCAAGAATTAAATTTCCTGCTCCTGGTTTTGTTTTTATAGTATTTCCTTCAACTACAACATTTCCAAGAGTAGAAATTCCAGTAACTATTATATTATCAAATTCTCCGATACCAAAATCAAATTGCTCAATAGTTCCAATTCCGGATATGTAAAGATTAGTAGCAGATATTCCTGAACCAACAGTTAAATTTTTATCAATACCAACACCACCATCAATCTGAACAGATCCAGTATTCGTATTTCCTAATGTATTATCAGCCGTATCTGTAAACTTGGCAGTTTCGGAAACATTGAGAATATCAAGATCTGTTGTTCCATCAACATCAAGATTTGTTGAAATATTAACAGAAGCATTGATATCCAGATTACCCGCAAAAGTGGATAAACCAGATACATTTAATGTATCCGTTTCCGTATGTCCTAATACATCTATTCCACCATTAGCATTAATAAGTTGTCCAAATGCAGAAGTACCACTTACATTTAAAGTATCAATGAATACTCCACCACTAAACGTAGATACTCCAAGAACATCTAATAATTGTGTTGGTTGTGTACTCCCAATACCAACTCTTTGATTATTAAAATCATAATAAAAATTATCGGCACCATCTACAAGACCGGCACTATTATGGAATTGAATTTGCCCAATTGTTCCACCAGCACCTGTTATAATAGATTCTTCTCTAACCCATAAAACCCCATCAGCAGATTTTGTAAGTAAATATCCTGTCTGTCCTGGTTGATTAGTAGAGTCATAAATGTCTCCAGTAATTCTAAAGTCACCTACTAAATGAAGTTCTTGTGTTGGTTGTGTGGTTCCAATACCGACAGATCCAATACCAGTAGTTGTAATGACAGTACCACCAGTTCCTACAACAATTCTATCTCCTGCTGCAAGAAGTCCATTGTTAAATGTAAATCTCGTATCTGTCGCAAAATCATTTGAAGAATTAAATAAAACTTCTGTGTTATTGCCAGGAGCAAAAACTGTAATATCTACATTTGGTGCTGGAGAAAAGTCTGGATTTAAATATCCTTGAGTAGTAATAGCTGCACCAATAAAATTTAATTGTGTTGTACTACTTAATCCACCAACTAAATTATCTAATCCTTCATCATAAACACTAATTGATCCGGGTATAATTCCCCCTTGATTTGGAATCCAATATCTTTCTCCAGGAAAAGATTCTGGATTATCTGGAACAGATACGACAATATATTGTTGCCCAACAGGAACTGGTTTTGCTCCTATAGATGATGGTCCTACTAAAGGTTCTCCGAGATTGGGTTCTGCATCTGCCACAGAAAGATACTTATATCTTTCTTCTTTTAGTCTAGTCTGTGGAGTTAATTTGGAACGACCTGATAAGTACTTTGCCATAATTATGTTGTGCTATTTTCCAGAATACTCATAATTAATTCCATTTGTAATGGAGCAACCTGACCACCACTTAGATATGTATGTGCAATGCCAGAAACTACACCAGTATTGGTAGTAAATGTAAGTGATGTTCCAACAGGACCATCAATACTATCTACAATAAAAGATCTTTGTGGATCTGGGAAAATAGATGTGGTTAGACCACCAGTATAAGAACCACAAGTAAATGCAATTCCACTCATCGTGATTTCATCATTTACATCAAATCCATGAGGTGTTGCTGTTTCTACAGTTGTAATACCTGTTGTATTATCATATTGGACGGTGCTTATAGATACAACACCATCCTGAACTCCTTCGATTACAACTGAATCTTGTATCAGTGCAGATCTTTCTAAAACTAATCTGCCATCAATAATGACTAGTGCATCTTGTGGTGGTATTTCACCATTTTTTATAACTCTAATATTTCTCGTATTTCCTGCCGTCTTAGATGCCGTACTCTTTCTTCTATGTGTGAAAGTAACTGTTGGATATGTATTAACTCCAACATTAGATACTGAAGCATACAAAACAATAGAAGAAACTCCAGTCGGTGCAGTATATACAGTTTGTTCTCCTGGTGCTACTGGGACTGCAATTGTAATAAATTTATTAAGTGGTGCGATTGCCATATCTTATCTCAATGCAAGTATGAGTGGTGTAACTTCTGCCTGAATTGCTTTACTAAAGTCTCTTCCCCTAATTGTTGATGTTGTTTGATCAATTTGAATACCTTCACCAATATCAAAGTTTCCTTTTTGATCTGTTGAGGTAAATGGAATTTGTGCTCCATTAAGAGCAACAACTTCATTCTCTTTAATTGGAAGAGCACCCTGGAAGGGTAGTGATGTATTTATGCTAGTGCCAGAACCAACATACTCAAAAGAGTGAGAACTTGTCAGAATACGACTAATTCTCTGAAGTGCGAATGGGTCATCTTCAAATAATTCATATGGAACAAATTCATTGAAAGTAATCGTCGTAATTCCTACCGTATTTTCTGTTGCCTCCGAAACTGTAAAATAAATAGGTTCCATCGTAACAGTTGCATATGTTGTATTTCCATTAATATCAACAACCATATTTTGTGTTGGAAGATAATTTCTTCCAGAATTAATTACATCAATCTCGGTAATTTGTCCATTTTCATTTACTGTTGCACTTGCTTCTGCAATAATTCCTTGAGGACCTTTTGGTGCGACAGTTCCATCAGAATCTCTAATTATAACATTTGGTGGACTTGCTTGACTGAATTGTCCAGGAGATCCTCCATTTATGACTGTAATTCTAGAAACTTCTTCTAATGGTGCAGTAATTCTTCCAGAACCAACAGCATCTGGATAATTATTTAAATCAATTTTGAAGTATAAAGCTTGACCATCAAAAGGTCTTCTCGGACTTCCAGAACTATCAGTAACACCTTTTCCAACGATAACATCAGAATTATCTCCTGGTATAACATTGACATTTACCAATCCAGTATATTCTGTTGCACCCAATCCAACAGCATATAATCCAAAATTACCAAAAGAACTGTTGGAGTTAGTTAAGTCACACTGCCCTCCAGTATCAACATAAATTGCCTTATCGCAGTTAATTGTGAAGATAGAAACTAATTGTGCATAAGCATTATTAGTAATTGATACTCCAATACCATTCTCATTATACTGTGTAAATGAGTCACAAACCATAGATTTAAGATCTGCACCAGGATCTGATAATGATGTTGCATCATTGCCATCAATTCTCATACCAATACTTTCAGTCATAAAGTTGGTACAGTTACGGATATATGGTGACCTCCATCTTTCCGTTGGACCTTCATCTGCTGGTCCTCCTGCAGTATAACCACTATTGGCAGTTTCTCCCGTTACAGGAAATGCAACCGCAGCACCACCAGCATGAGAAACTCCTATTGTTGCTCCTGCAAAATTTAAGTTCTCAATAAGACATCCTCTTCTCACCCAAAACACATCTAAATTTGGATTTGATGGTTCGATTGTAACAAGTCGTATATCTTCTCCAGTGATTGATACATCTCTCTGAAGACCTACTGGATTATTCTCAATATATCTTCCTGGACGAATTTTAATTGTATCACCAGGTTGAGCAACTGCTGCCGCACCACCAACTGTTGCTTTAGCATCACCTTCAAGTAACCCACTATTTGCATCATCACCATCCTTTGATACCCAAATTGTATTTTGTGTCTCGACACCCGATGGTCTCCAAGAAACACCAGTTCCTACTGAAGCAAGTCTATAATCTTTACCAGCAACACCAGTATTTTGATTTTGATCGGTTAATGTAGAATCTAATTCTAAATCACCAATGATTTTGGCATTATTTCCTACATTCAAATTCTCTTCAATACCGACACCACCTTCAACTACAAGTGATCCAGTATCTTTATCTGTTGATGAAGTAGTAGATTCAATTTTTGTATCACCACCAACAATCAATTTCTTTACAATACCAACACCACCATCAATTTGAACTGATGCACTTAAAGTACTAGTAGCATCAGTTACATCATTAAATGTTGCAACTCCATCAACATCTAGTGTACTATTAAGGGTTGTAGCACCATCAACATCTAGTGTACTATTAAGTGTTGTAGCATCATCAACATCTAGTGTACTATTAAGTGTCGTCTCTCCATCAACATCTAGTGTACTATTAAGTGTTGTAGCATCATCAACATTAAGAGTTCCATTCACATCTAATGCAAATGCTGGATTGTTATTATTAATACCAACATTTGTCATCCTATAAATGTCGCCAGAAGCAGTTGCTCCCCAAAAATCCTGAGATTGGATATCAGCAATAAATCCTGGATTATCTGGATTTGGTACTGGAATAATCGTATCAGTTCCAAGACCAAGACTATTGATCTGAACAAAATTGAATACGGTAAAGGATTGTGCAACACCAGCTAGTGGGATGTAAGAACCTTCG
>Ga0209932_1000461_pt1 | contig 11641 bp, 21 predicted proteins | sample SalPon2_B_H2O_MG_2_FD_185728 | JGI IMG/M metagenome (GOLD analysis project Ga0209932, IMG submission 185728) | Salt pond water microbial communities from South San Francisco under conditions of wetland restoration - Salt Pond MetaG SF2_B_H2O_MG... ...
GTTTCAAAGATTGTTTAGTCCTAATAAAATGTTAATTGTTGATAACAATAGAAGTGAACAAGAACTTGTAACACAAACTTTAAACACTGCTTCTCGTTTTATAAGAAGTAGATTGAGAACTAAACCACAAAGTGGTATAGCAATGAGTTGGATTAAAAGAGAGTTAGAGGCAAAGAAAAGAATATGAGCATAGGATTTAAAGATTACTTATTTAAATATTTAAAAGATAAGCAACAAGACGAGGCAGTCATAGATATACCTAGACAGACTTATGCTACAGGTGTGTTCTCAAATCCTGAAGATAAAGATCCAAAAATTAAACCTGAGATTATCGGTCAGATAATGAAACAGTTTACAGAATTTAAAAAAGAATATCCTATATTAGATTATTCTTTAATAGGTTCTATATTAACTAGAAGATATAGAGATGACGCTGACCTAGACATCAATGTTTTATTTGATGTACCTAAAGAGAAACAAGAAGAAGAAAGATTAAGATTATCTCAAAAGTTTTTATCTGCTAAGAATCCAGATAACATACAAGGCAAGTTAATACCTGGTACAAGACACCCTATCAATTATTATTTTATTACAGATAAGGAAACTTATGATGATCAGAATAAAAAGGCAGACGCAGTATTTGATATAGGTAAAAACAAATTTATTAAACGACCTGAAGATTTTGAATTTGATCCTGCGTTATATGTAAAAGATTTTGAGAGAAAAGTACAAGAGATAGATGTAATCAAAGGTGAATTAAAAAGAGATATAATAGATTACAACGAATTAAAAAGACTGACAACAAATGATGTTTTAAATTTACAAGATAAAGTAAAAGATAAGTTAGATGAAATAGAAGATAGTATAGAAGACATTATAAGAATAGGTGATACTGTTGACGCTGAAAGAAGAAAAGCGTTTGATAGTGATATGTCGCCTGAAGAAATAAGACAATACGGTATAAAGAATAGATTACCTAAAGCAGTTATCTACAAGATGTTAGAGAAGTATCATTATATTTCTTTCTACAAAAAATGTAAAAAGATTTTAGATGATGGTGTTGTAACTGACAAAGAAGTAGATAGTTTAAAAACAGAAGCAAGAAGAAAATCAGTTGCATTTACATTTGGTAGATTTAATCCACCAACATCTGGACACGAAAAACTAATTAAGAAAGTAGCAAGTATCAGAGCAGATACTTTTAAAATATATTTAAGTAGAAGTAATGACCCTAAAAAGAATCCATTATCGCCTAGAACAAAACTAACTCATATGAAAATGATGTTTCCTAAATATAGTAGAAACATTGAAATCAATACAACGAATATGATTTTAGATATTGCAAGTAAATTGTATAGACAAGGATTTACAGAAATCTTTATGGTAGTAGGAAGTGATAGAGTTAGAGAATTTGAAACAATACTTAACAAGTACAATGATGTAAGAAGTAGGCACGGATATTACAACTTTGATAATATCAATGTAGTATCAGCAGGTGAAAGAGATCCAGATTCAGATGGCGTATCAGGTATGTCAGCAAGTAAGATGAGGGATGCCGCTAATAAAGATGACTACAACACATTTAAAAGAGGCGTACCTACAGGATACAAAAACGCAGATGATTTATTCAAAGACGTAAGAAAAGGAATGAGATTAGTAGCAAGTATGGAATACGATACTAACTTTAGACCAATTAAAACTTTACAAGAATTTGAACAAAAACAAATAAGAGATTTATATATTAGAGAAATGATTTTTAATATAGGAGATCAAGTTAAATATATCAAAGAAGATATTGATGGTAAAGTGATTAGAAAAGGTACAAATTATATTGTACTAGAAGATAACAACAATAATTTACACAAAGCTTGGATATGGGATTGTTTACCTAATCCAGCAGATAGAGAGGCACAAGTGCGAGAACACAATTTAGATGTAGATTACGGCTTTACAGCTGTTTCTACTAAAGAAGATATGGATAGGTTGCCACAAGACAAAGATGTTAAGAAAAAAGATGGTACACAACCTAAAAAGTATTACAAAGATATGTCAAAAGACACAAAATCAAAGAGAGCAGATCATTTTAAAAATACAGATACTACTAAAAATGATAACGATCCAGCGCCAGGAGATAAAGACGCTAAGACAAAACCTAGTACACATACAAAGAAATTCAAACAAATGTATGGTGAAACTAAAAAGGAATCATATGATATAGGACACGACTATGCTAAACACGCTGTATCAGTTACGCCAGGACAAGACGGATACGACCCTAATTACCAAGGTGGTGCATATAAACCTGCCGTTGACGGTACTTCAGGTGAAAAAGTAGTACAAAGACCAATAAGTGATGACATTTCTGTAAAAGATATCAACGATTGGGCAACTACAAGTGAAACAATAGATAAATATAAGGAAAGATACAAAGAAGAATGGCAGAAAAAACTGTCTGAAGTTGTATCTAAAATGATAAGGAATATATAATGTTGAGTTTTAAGGATTACAAAGATAGAATATCAAAGTCGGTACACTATCACGTAGAAAACAACATACCTTTTGCTGAAAACATTTATCGTGTTCATAGTGAAGAATTTTATAAGTTGTTTTCTGAGGCAAGAGAATTGTATAGAGAAGGTATATTAACTGAATTGAACGATTGGGATAAACAGTTATTAGATACAGACATTGGTGAGTTTGGTTTGTATGAAAATCAAAAAGTACCTTTAGACTGCCCTATACAAGAAGAAGATAAAAAAGATCCGCCTTTAAACAAACCTAAAAAAGGTGGACCTAAAAAGTTTTATGTCTTTGTTAAAGACGGAGATAAAATTAAAAAGGTTACTTGGGGCGATACAACAGGACTAAAAGTCAAGTTGAATGATAAAGACGCCAGAAAATCTTTTGCTGCTAGGCACAAATGTGCTCAACAGAAAGATAGAACAAGTGCTGCTTATTGGGCGTGTAATTTGCCTAGATATGCAAAGAGTTTAGGTTTAAGTGGTGGTGGAAATTTTTATTGGTAATGTTAGATAATTATTATAAACCATTTGAAGATTTTGAAAATAGTATTTACGATAAAGTATTTACTAGAGTTATTAAAGAAGATGTGAAACAAGACCAACTTATATGGCACAAAGATAAAAAAGACCGTGATATAAAAGTTGTGTATGGTACAGGATGGAAATTACAAAATGATAATGAGTTGCCCTTTGAATTAGAAATAGGACAACATTATCATATAAACAAAGAGTCGTTTCATAGATTACTGAAAGGTAATTCGGAACTAAAACTAGAGATAAAAGAATATGAGTAGAACATTAAAAGAAGTAAGAGAAAATTTATTAGAAGCGACAGAAGCGTCTAAAACTAATTTACAATATATTAGAGCAAAGACAGCTAAGAACGATCACTTTGAAAGTAGAAGATATATCGCTGCTGAAATTTTAAGAGATAAAAAATTAGCAGACGCATACAAAGGTTTAGAAGCAGTACACGATAACTATGCTAGAGTTATAGGTAATGACGCTATTACTATTAGACAAAGATTAGAAAAAATGATGATGGCAGATTTAAAAAGAAAAATTAAAAATTGGGACGAAGTTTATTCGGCACTATAAGGGAGAACAATGACACATATTAGAACATTAATGGATCAAATGATACAGATAGATGAAGGCAGAATGAAAGACATATTTACTGCCGACCAAGAAGGTCAGTCTGCTGAAGAAATTGCTAAGGCATTAAAACTACCACTAGGTACAGTTAAGAAAATTTTAGGTGAAGATAATGACTTACAAGAATTTTCTGATAGTCAACTAGATGTATTAGCAAGACAATATGCTGGTTTAAAAGGTAAAACAATTTCAGTTGACAATGCAAATAAATTAAGACAGATATTCAAAAGAATACCTGATAGTGCTATGGACGCTTTAAGAAAAAAGAAAATACCTTTCTTATCAGGTCTTGCATTATCTCGTATGGTACAAAAAGGTATGCCTGTAAAAGAAGATAAAGAAGAACCTAAATTAGAACCTGGAAAAGATGGTAATGTTGGTCCTGCAGGTAAGATTGCTCTTGCAAAAGAAAAAGATACAGACGCTTTAGAAGCACAATTAGTTACTGCTAAAGGTCAAATAGAACTTCTTAAAACTAAATTAGAAAACGAAAAGAACAAGGCAGTTAAACCAGAACCTAATAAAGAAACAGGTGAGGTACCGTTAACAGTAGGTGTTGCACACAAATATTTAAAAGCAAAAGCAGAAAAAGATAAAGAAGAAGTTAAAAAAGAAGAAACAATAATAGAGTTTAAAAAGATGACAGTATCTTTTAAAACACACGATATGATGTCTAAGGCTTCAACAGATTTAGCAAAACAAGGTTTCACTATCTCTGGTAATCAAAAGGCATTAAAAGTAGATGGCAAAGGTGCAGACCTTAACAAGTATGCTACAGATTTAAAAAATAATTATGGTGCAACAGTTGTAGCAGAGGCACAAACGGCATTTACTTCACAACAAATTAAACAGGCATACGGAATCGCAAACGATCCTAGATACAAAGGTGGTGACTATTCTGGTGCTGTTAAGGCAATTGAAAAACTTGCAAAAGGATTATCAACACATCCAGATGTAATGAAAGTATTAAAAAAAACTAACGAAGATGTACACGCAGGTGCTAAATTAGTTTATGAACAAATCAAAGGTCTAAAAAACAAAGCAGAAAAAACAGGTATGCCATATGGTGTACTTAAAAAAGTTTACGATAGAGGTATGGCAGCGTGGAGAGGTGGTCACAGACCAGGAACAACTCAACAACAATGGGCATTTGCTAGAGTAAACTCTTTTGTAACCAAATCATCTGGTACCTGGGGTGGTGCAGATAAAGATTTAGCAAAACAAGTAACGGGAAAAAACTAAAATGAATGAAAAATATTTAAAAACTAAAGAAGGTAGTATTGAAGATGTTGCAAAACAAATGCAAAACAAAGTTATGGAAAATGACTACCAAGATAAATTTAAAAAGGCATTAGACAAAGAGGGTAAACCTTTAGGTCATATGACAGGTGCAGAAAAGAAATCTTTTTTTAACAAAGTAGATAAAATGCACAATGCTAAAAATGAAAGTAAAGAGATACCAAAAGGTCATCACAAAATGCCTGATGGTACTATAATGAAAGATAGTGAACACAAGAAAGAAGTTAAAGAAGATATTTCTGAAACACATACTACTCAAACTGCTAAAGCAAATGCACATCAAAGAAGTGCTGGTGGCGAGAAAAGTCCTATTAGTCATATGGTAAATAAATCTATCAAAGAGATTACTAAAAATGACGGTAAAACTTTCGCACAAATGAGAGCAGAAATTGACGAGGCGTGTTGGGATTCTCATAAACAAGTTGGTACTAAAATGAAAGGCGGCAAACAAGTCCCTAATTGTGTACCAAAGAATGAGGATACATCATATCCTAGTAAAGACGCTAAGATCAAAGGTGAAAATCCTGCTGACAAAGGCAAGAAAGAACAAGAAACTGGCGAAGATACTAGAGATACAAAGAAGAAAACAATGTCAGGTCAAGTTGCAACTACTCCTGAAATGAATCCTAAAGTAGATTACAAATACTAATATAATGTTACCTCGTATCTATTGTGATATGGACGGTGTTCTTTGCGACTTTAAAAAAGCGGCTGAAAAAGTAACCGGTATGCCTATATCTAAATGGTCTTATGCAAATAAGACTGAAAAGTGGCAACCAATCAAAGACACTCCAAGATTTTGGCACACTATGCCGTGGATGCCTGGTGGTAGATCGTTATGGTCTTTTATTCATACACATAAAGCACACATATTATCAGCATATGTAGAAGAAAGTTTTGATCCTAACTGTATACCTGGTAAATCTCATTGGGCAAGAACTAATTTAGGTATTGCACCTGGTAGAATTAATTTAGTTAAAAGAGTACAGAAACAGAATTACGCAAAAGTAGCAGGTCAACCTGCGATTCTAATAGACGATTATAAGAAAAACACAGATCAATTCACACAAAGAGGTGGTATTGGCATACTTCACACATCAACTCCAAACACACTTAAACAACTCAAAAAACTAGGTTTCTAGTATTCTTTCTTATAAATAGTATCATATACTAACAAATTGAGTACCTTAACAATTTAACAAGGGAGAGAATAATATGTCAAGTTGGACTAAAGCAGATTCAGCAGCAGGAGCACCTTTATGGGCAGCTACTATGTTGAACGTAGCACCTTCAAGTGCTAATAGAACTTCGTTATATCAAAACACTAGTGCTGATACTTTTATAAGTGGCGCAACTAATGGTTTGTTTAACTACACAACAACTGAAACGCAATCTGGACAGATTGCTCACACAGGTTGGGTTCTAAAAACTACTGGTTCAGGTGGACGAGCAGGTAGAGTATCATATACTACTCTAGTATGTTTAACATCTAACACGTAATAATTAATTTTATAGGGGCGCTTTAGCGCCCTTATATATACTATATGAATAAATTGATCTAGGCAAATACCTAGAGTAGCATTCCCCATATGGGGTTAATAGGAGAATAAAAATGGCAGACAAAAAAATAACGGCGTTGACCGATTTAGGTGACGCATTAGCAAGTGTGGATTTATTTCACATTATAGACGATCCTTCGGGAACACCAATCAATAAAAAAGTTACAGCTGAGGATGTATTTAATAACATACCTTCTTGGATTGGACTTAAAGACACAGCACAAACTATAACAGGTGATGGTTCATCATCTTTAGCAGTTGAAGTAACAAGATCAACAACTCTTGTTAATGCTACAGCAGCAGGTTGTCCTTGTACTTTAGAAGACGGTGCTGATGGACAAATAAAAATTATAATTAACAAATCTACTGGTGGAACAAATGCAGTTGATATTACACCTGCAAACTTTAATGCTGGTTCTGGTACTAAAGTAAGTATAGACGCACCAGGTAGAAGTGTTATGTTAATGTTTAAAGACAGTAAGTGGAATGTAATTGGCGGAAACGGTCAAGTAGTAAGTTAATAATTAAGGAGTATATAATATGTTAAATGAAAAAGTATTGCAAGAAGAATTAGCAGTATTACAAGCTGATTTTGATAAAACAAAAAAAAGTGTAGAAACTATGGAGAAAGAAATTGCTAATGGAAAAAACAATTTAAACGCAATCTATGGTGCTTTACAGCAAACTGAAAAACTTTTAAAGTTAAGTAAGGGAGATACAGATGGTAAAAAAGTTTAAATCTTTTGTAGAAGAAAAAGATATAGAAGACTTTGAAGAAGATGTTTTAGGTGAAACTCCGCCTAATACTGCTGACGCTATGAAAAGGCATAAGGCAGGTAAGGCAGGTTTCGGAGACAAAACCCATTTAAAAGCTAAGGGACTGATACCTCGTAGTGATGGAACAAAAAGAGTATCAGACAAATATAAGTAGAGGAAAAAAATGAAAACATTTAAACAACACGTGAATGAACAGGGTTACAATGGTGGTCAAGTCGGTTCTGATACATCAAATTCAGTAGAAGATGGTGCTTCAGGTGCTCACAATATCCAAGACGCTGCTGTTCTTCAAAAAGTTAACGCATTTGTTGGTTCTATTGCTGAAAGGGAATACTTACAACCACAATTTGCAGTTGACGAATTAAAAGAAAAGTTACAAAGAATAGGTCTTACTTGTGGCGATTGTGTACTAGAAGGACCGAGTGGAAAAACAACAGTTGAATTGAAACAATTTGGTGGAAGATTTGGTAAAGATACCGATGGTTCTGATATAAATGATGATGGTATATCTCATAGAAAAGAGGGTGGATTAAAGATGGAAGTATCTTACGAAACTCTTAAAAACGGAACATCAAAGGTCTACGCTAAATTAGTGTAGATTATGTTCAAAGAGATAACTAAAGATACTTGGTTGCTGTATGCACAGCAAAACTATGATAATCCTACTTTTACAAAAGAGCAGGAGTTTTTAGACGACTTAAAAAGATTCAAGTATCTTAAAAGGTTATTTCGTAGATACACTTTAACGAGTGAAATAAAAGTAAGACTAATTGTTAATCACATTATAGTTTTACAAAATGTTTTTGGTGTAGAGGCCGCTTGTGTATTATTATTATACAAGATAGACGAACAATACTGGCCAATACTAAAAGCAGTTTTAATTCATTTAGATTATTTGTATCCACACGAACTAAACAATGTTTCTTTAGATGAGAATATTAAGAAATTATTAGAGGAAATGTAATGGCAAATAGACCAGTAGATTTACTTATCGCATATAGAGTTATTAAAATGCTAGTAACGCCTTTTGATAAACAACCTGCTTTTAAGTATGGTATAATTGATAAAGACGGTAAAGTATTAAAGAAATTTAATACTATAACAGGAACATTAGAAAAGCGTTCTTATACCGTTTTACATAGGTTTGTTTTTAATTTAAAAAGATTACTTGCGAAAGCAGGTATTAAAGGTAAATTAGGATCGTTTGCAGTTGCAGCCGCTTTATTATTACGAGAAAATAAAAGATATGCAATACACAAAGATACAATAGAGTCTACTGTTATTACATATTTAAAAGACAACAATCTCTATGATGATATATTAAATGAAAGCAGAAAGATACCAGACGTAAAAACAGACGATAAGTTTGTTATGAATTGTTTTGGTGTTGATGTATTTGAAAACAATGGAGAATTAAAATCGGAGTTTGACTATGCCAAAACATTATAAAGAAATGATAGACGAAATCATCAACAAGATTGATGAAGAAGCACCAGTTAATTCAGTTGCAGGTGGCGGTGTTGATATGGCGCCTAACGCTAAACACCCATTAACTAAATCACACGAGAAATATAAAAAAGATAATCAAAGAGATCCTTTAATGTTTGCTAAACCTCTTAAAAGAAAAATTAAAGAAAGTGATGACAATAACAATGTAGTATTACGAGGTATTATTGATAAGATAGAAAATATTGAGGCAGCACTTGATGAAAAACTAAATGGTAAAACAGAATTTAAAATAGAAAACGAAGAAAAATACAAAACATTTAAGGACAAATATAATGGTTAAAACATTAAAAGAATATCTATCTACTGTAACAGTAGGTGGTTTAGGTCTAATAAGACCTATGGCCTCATTAAGTAGAAAAGGTACAGACATTGGACCTAAAAATGGTAGAGCTCGTGGTGTCGGTACATTAGTTGCTTCAACTCAAAAAGATAAAAAGAAAAAAAAATAAATTATGTGGCCAAAATATGTGGTCAAAGATGAATTTTTATATAGAAGACATTTACATACTATTAGAAACATTGACTTTGACACAAAACCAGACGAGTGGGATATCTATAAACATAAGATATTCAATGACGGCAAGATAGAGATTGGTTTTCAATCATCATCTGGCAAAGAAGGAGTATCTCCTTTAAATGAAGATAGTATTAGAGAGATACATAATTCATACCACGACCAGATGATTGAATTGCTAAAAGAATTAGCACCAGAAAAATTACAACACTATTGGTACACAGAATTAAATGTTGTAAACAACGGTAAAGATTTTGTTTTTCCTATTCATAGTGATAGTAGAGATAAATTGTTAAGTGTAGTGATCTATATTGATCCTGCTATAAATGAAGGCACCTGGTTGTACGAAGATAAATCAGGTAAAAATCCAAAACAGATAAAATGGATTCCTAATCGTGCTTTTGTTTTTAGTAGAAATGATAATACCTGGCATAGTTACAAAGCAGATGGTAAAAATAATAGACTAGCATTAGTTTACAACTTACGATCAAATAAGTATTGGAAAAAATAATGATTTTTAATGAAACAGATAGTTTAAACTATCACGGACAAGAAGTAAAATTTTATACGCCTACTAAAAAGACAGCAGGTAGAGTTAAGAAAATTTTTAGAAAAGAACCTATAACAATAACTTGGATGGATAATATGCAACCAGGAGATACTGTTATAGATATAGGGGCAAACGTAGGTATGTATTCTCTTATGAGTGCTGTAAGTAGAAAAGTAAATGTCTATGCGTTTGAACCTGAGGCAAGTAATTACAATTTACTATGTCAGAATATAAGATTAAATAATGTACAAAATAAAGTAACTGCTTATTGTGCTGGTACTTTAGACTATGATGGTTTTTCTGTTTTAAATATTGCACAGGATAGAGATGTAGGACCAGGTGGCTCTTGTCATACAGTTGATGAAGAAAAGAATTTTGATTTAAGTAAAATGAATGTTGCCTTTAAACAAGGAATTAATATTGTTAAGTTAGATACCTTTTGTAAACAAATGAACATATCGCCAGATCACATCAAAATGGATGTAGATGGTTTAGAACATAGAGTTATAGACGGTGCTAAAGAATCAATACAAAAAGCAAAGACAGTTATAATAGAACTGAATTTAAATTTAACTGAACACAACAATGCTGTTGAAAAAATGAAATCATTAGGTTTCAAACTTGACGAAACACAAGTAAAACAAGCATTGAGAACAGGTGGTACTTTCCTAAACGTAGGGGAACACCTATTCTATAAATAAACATAAAGGATATATATGGAATTATTAATAAGTTTAGCGATGAAATTTTGGATGTGGACTATATTAATTATAGTTGTAATACTAGGATCACTTATCAATTTATTTGATAAAAAGAAACCTATGTGTTATACATTTACATCTAATAAAATGCCAGTGTTAAGACCTATACCTATCAAAACAAAAGGTAAAGGTTTCTGGAAAGGAATACTTTTGTGGTTACTCGGTGTCAGACATTGGGAACTTGCTGAGGATTACAATTACAAATTAAACGATAAAGAATTTGTCATACCTGCTGGGTTTACATTTGACGGTGCAAGTATACCTAAATTTTTGCATCCGTTCTTTTCACCAGTAGGAGTGTTATTAATGGGAGGACTTGTACACGATTATGCGTATAAGTATCAAACCCTATTAATGAAAAATAAGAAAGACACCTTAGGTGTTATATCTCAAAAAAGATCAGACGAAATCTTTAGAGATATTAATATCAATGTTAATGGTTTTTATCTTATGAACTATCTCGCATATTGGTCATTAAGAATAGGTGGCTTTGTTGCGTGGAATGGTCATAGAAAAAGAAACGCTAAAATAGGAGACTAATATGTTTTTAACAATAGGTTTAGTAATAGGGTTTATATTAGGTTGGTATGTAAACGAAAAGTTTGAAGACTTAATAGAACTAACTGATAAAATTAAATTTTGGAAAAAATAAATGAGATTAATATTCATAGGCATTATCATTACGTCTTTACTTGGTGCTGGTGCCTATGTCTTAAAATTACAAAGAGATAATGTTATTCTAAAAGAGAATGCTATCAAATTAGAAGGTGCTATTTCTGAACAAAAGACACTAATAGAAAATCAAAAGAAAGACTTTGCTGAAATACTAGAAGCAAACAAAAAGATAAACGAATTAGTTGGTAATCTCAAAAAAGATTTAGACGATTTAGACAAAAGATTTTCAAAGAAAGATAGAGATATTGGTAAACTGGCCATTGATAGAACAAAGGTCATAGAAAGAATTATAAACAAAGGCAGTGATAACGCTACAAGAT
>Ga0209932_1000478_pt1 | contig 11502 bp, 8 predicted proteins | sample SalPon2_B_H2O_MG_2_FD_185728 | JGI IMG/M metagenome (GOLD analysis project Ga0209932, IMG submission 185728) | Salt pond water microbial communities from South San Francisco under conditions of wetland restoration - Salt Pond MetaG SF2_B_H2O_MG... ...
TGGGACAGATTTGGGTGAGATGCTCAAAAAAAGTGCCGATTGGAATGTGATTGAAAGATTTGAAGACACCGAGGGACGGGTACACAATGTCGCGACAACCCGAATGGTATTTTCAAAACTTCCACAAGTTCTCATGATTTCGTTTGATAGGAAAAGTCACATTCATGTTATTGAAAAGATTTTGATAGACGAGTACGAATATGAACTTATTGCGAGCGCTGTCCACATGGGCATCCAACAAGATGGGCACTATATGAGTTTTGTAAAACACGATGACAAGTGGTATTACATAAATGATGATTTTGTCAGTGAAGCTAAACTTCCAGAGATCGCGGGGCACTATGTTCTGGTCTACAATCTAAAAACTCCTTCATCTGAATGTTCTCCTTAATGTTAACAATGGTTCTGTAAAATGTACGCCGATTATTAGGGTGCGTTTTGTCCCGTCTTCTCTTGATGGGCTTCCACCAGAGATCACCAGGTTCCCATGTGATGTACATACATTCAACAATGGCATCCTCTTCAAACCACGGTTCATTCATACGGCTGAGAGGGAACTCACTCTCAAAGAACAACTTCCCTTTCTCTTGAACATACAATTTCCAAACGGGTTCACCCTTTTGTCCAAGACCTTTAAAACTCTCTCCCCTCTTCATCTGAAAGTCAACTGTATTCTTTTCACATGGCTTCCATTTGAACATAGTTTCATGAGTCCCAATTCTCATTGGTTCATTCACAGGTGTAAAGACGAGACCATCCACTTTCTGTTCAACTGCGGGAAGATATTCGTACATGAAGTGGTCAAAGTCTCGCATGGCATGGAATGTTTTCATTTTGAGACGATACTTGTCAAACTTCATATAAATGATACCCTTCATCATCTTCTCTGCAGCCTCCAGCCTTCCAAAGAGATTTAGATGTCCCACTGGTTCACCACACACAAGGAGAGCATCATAGACCATGAGTGTATTTTCATAGAGTTCTCCGTCTAATATCGTACCTTCGTGGGCTTTCTTGTTGAGTCTCAATTTTACTTCAATCATATCAAATGCGCGATTGACCAACATGCACACATTTTTGCCTTCAAATGTTGTAGCGACCAACATGTGTCTCTCACCATCCGTCTTCTCACAGACAACATATTCACCAGCCTTGAGTGTTGGGAAGTGCTTGTACTCAATTGAGATGGGTTGAGGACCTGGGAAATAATCCTTGCTTCCCCAAACATGATGTATGAATTTCACAACATGTTCATGGAGTGGACTCGACATGTACTTAACAGTAGTTTAAACTTTAATTGGTTTTAACACCTGCGGCGCTTAAGATATTGCTAATACACTCATGTGGGTAAGTCATGACCAACTTAGCTGCTGTAAATGCATAAATCTTCACACCCTGCTCCTTGAGCTTTTCAAACATTTTCACATGAAGACTAAAATTACCCTTTTTATCTTTTGCATTTTTCATGAGATTTTTTGAAAACATAACCCACGATTTGGCACTCGTGTTTGTGACTGTATAAATATCCTTTGATATCTTTCTACCAACATCTGTATCAAAATTAAGACCCATCTGTGAAACAGGTTCCTCGGAACCCTCTCGTACCTTGTGTTTGAAAAGACCCCAGTCGATACCTTCTTTTACCCCTGGGAAAACGAGAACACCCATACCCTCATGATTTGCAAAAATCTGTTTGATAGATTCTTCATCTACGTTAATTCCAAAATCCACGAAGAAGAGGCGATCACATTTTGTCAAACATTTTTGAATCGTTTCTATTTTTTCAAATGGATCGTCATTTACATATACAATCTCATTCTGAACATTATTTTCTAAACACTTAATGTTAAGTTTGAGAATTGTATGAAGCGTCTTTACAGAACATGATTTCGAACGAGTTGTAATGACTGTACAAATCTTCATATTACAAATAGTTTGTTTCTAAGCCTTAAGCCTGTCATTGAGACACCCACTAAATGGTAAGTTTCCAACATGACCTAGGGTTGTATTAATGTCCGCGTAAATCTTACCGTCACATTGTTGCCATCGACGACAGAAAGCGTAGTCTTCCGAGAGATACCTCTTTGATCCAGGGTCAATCATACAATCAAAACACGCATGGTAGTCATCAAAGTCTCTATTTTGATGGTCATTCTTACACCACAACTCGGGGAACTTTTCTTCTAACTTTTTGAAGACTTCCCGTTTAATACACATAAATCCTGTTGGTCCGTCGAGGATAGGGATAAAACCGTTTTCAACTGAGATTCGTTGGGCGCCAAAGTTTACGACGAGACTGGAAGAAAGCATAGCCATGTTGCGTTCGTCACCTTCTTTCACGGCATTTGCAGCTTGTTCCCACATGATAACCTTTTTGGGGTAGCACGCAACGCTAAGATCATGACCAGACTTCACGAGACGCACAACTGATTCTGGATCGAAGTCTACATCTGCATCCACAAACATAAAATAGTCACAATCCGTCTTTTGCATGAAGCGCCCAACGGCAACATTTCGGGCTCTATGGACAAGTGATTCATTTTCCGTGGTATCGAGGTACAGTTGAATTCCTTCCTTAATTAAGAGAAGTTGTAACTTGATAATACTAGACATATACTTCTCTAGGCAAAGTCCTCCATAGCACGGAGTGGACAAAAACAATTTGACCATTCTTTATTACAATAAGCTTTTAGCCTCTAAGTGTTTTTTGATAATGTTTTCAATTTTGTTCAATGTTGGTACAGATACTGAGCACTTTTCACACACTTGCGCCTTTGTCACGCCAGGGCTGAGAACTATATAAATGATCGCAGATGCTACGCTATTGGGTGTCTTACTCATGAGTTCCACGCAATTGTCCGTTGCCGAACACATTTTGTTACACTTGTATCTCTGCTCCCGAGACACATCAAATGAATTGAGAAGTCTTTGCATAACATCGTATGCTTTTGTTACATAATTCTTCTCAGTCACACCCATTATGGTGTCTTTGAATATCTGCGTTGTCCGACTAACATCCTTGGATTGGATTCCAAACATATCGGCAATTTCACTCGTTGTTCTTGGACACTGTGCCAATCTGCATGCATACAATACACAATTGGCCTTGATACCAAGTCTCACCGCACCACGAGTCAACTTTTCATCGTTGAACTTTCTGTACATCATCTTAGCCTCTTTGAGAACGGTGTCTGGGAGGGTATGACACGCCTCATCAATGTCACGGTACGCGTGAAACAATGACCGATCTTTGTGATTCATAGACATGTGAAAATTGATCTTTGCCATTCGTTTGTTCTCGTAGGTAGAAGAACGCTGGGTTGAAATAATAGTACCCTTACCCCAATTCTGAGAAAAGAGCTCTGGATTTGCGTTTGGGTTGCCGCACCGAGATGGATCGTTCACTCGTCCATCATCGGTTATTCCACTCGTCCATTCGGCACTGTCATCTACGAAGTTGTCTTCTACAAGACCACACTCCGAACAAGTTGGGAGTCCCTCGGGTGAAATGATTTTCACCCCCGAGCACTCGCGACAAAAATTGGTATTCACTGGCTTTTGTTCAGTAGTTTTAGGTAATAATTGGTCTAGGTCCGACCATATAGCTGCCAGCATCATGGTATGAATGTGGCCTACTTTTTTTGATTTTTAGAATTACGCAGTGAAACTTAGGTTATCCGCATGCGCTTTCGCCATGGCTTCAATGGCATCAACAGTATCTTTAAAACTGCGCGCCCCTGGAGATCTTGGCTCCCAAGCATTCCATTCTTTGTCTATGACTTTATAGTTAGATGGTGGGATAACCTGTCCGTCAATCTCATTGTCTGGAACAATAAAATCGTCCATTTCAGAATCAGACTCATCTTCGTCATAGATTTCAGAATCTGAGTCTTCAATATCAATTTCAGCAAGGTACGCGTACATTCTGTTACCGAGGGATTTCATCTCCAAGTCTTCGAATGTAGTTCCAGTTGGATAGTGTTCCATAACGCTTTCATATGGAGCTGGGTTCATGTCACCGTCTTCAAGTTGATAGACACAGGCGGATTTATATATGAGTTCAGTAGGGTTTAGATAACGCACCCCAAGGACCAGGCCGGTGTTCATTCCCACCACGGCTAAAAAATCATCTTCAACATCATCTTCGTTTACAAGTAGCTTCACTATATCATTTTCGTTTATCTCTGATGGCACAATCATGCTTAGAGTTTTCGGGCAAAAAATTATCAACGATAATACTACAGATGAAAATCACAATTTATTCGAAGGAAGGATGTCAATACTGCGACCATGCCGTCACACTATGTGAATCGGAAGGGATCGATTATGAGAAGGTTATGATTGAGAAGGAGGAACTCAAGAAGTTGTGTGGCGGTAGGCTTGATTCCTACCCTCAAATATTTAGTGATGGACGTCACATCGGAAACTACTTTGAATTTCAAGAATGGGTGGAGGAGGAATACGAACCCCTCTTGGCACCCACCCTCAACAGATTTACGGTCTTCCCCCTGAAGTATCCACACCTTTGGGAACTTTATAAAAAGGCTCAAATGAGCAATTGGACTGCGGAAGAGGTAGATCTCTCAAAGGACATGGATGATTGGAAGACCCTGAATGATAATGAACAGAAATTCATAAAGTACATCCTGGCATTCTTTGCTGGGTCCGATGGAATTGTTTTTGAGAATATCAATAACAATTTTGCAGATGAGGTGCAGATAAGCGAAGCTCGCTCATTCTACGCGTACCAATGCCATAATGAAATGGTTCATGGCGAAACATATTCAAAATTGATTGATAAGTACATCAAGGATGGTGCTGAAAAGAAGCAGTTATTTGACGCGATCCAAACTGTGCCATGTATTGAGAAGAAGGCAAGGTGGGCTATGAAATGGTTTGATACGAAGTCTCGTTCCTTTGCTGAGCGCCTATTTGCGTTTGCGTGTGTGGAGGGTATATTCTTCTCTGGTTCGTTCTGTGCTATTTTTTGGCTCAAGAAGAGGGGGCTCATGCCAGGTCTCTGCTTCTCGAATGAGCTTATTTCTCGTGATGAAGGTCTTCACCAAGAGTTTGCGGTGGAACTCTTCAAGTTGTTGAGAAACAAACCCAAGACTGAGACCATTCACGCCATCGTTAGAGAAGCCGTCGAGATTGAGAAGGGGTTCATCCTTGACGCACTTCCATGTAATCTCATTGGTATGAACTCCGAGAAGATGTCTGAGTACATTGAGTATGTGTCTGATCGTCTGCTCAAGCAAATTGGTGTGGCTCCGATCTGGAACTCCAAGAATCCATTTGACTTTATGGAAAATATCTCCCTCGATGGAAAAACCAACTTCTTTGAGAAAAGGGTGGGTGACTATGGGAAGCTTGATGATGACACAGATGAGATTGGCTTCGACGAAGAGTTTTAAAGAATAACCTCCAAAATATCTTAGATGCACGCAATTCTACAATCAGTGGTTGGCGGACCCGGACCTCTCATTGTAGAACACCATGGTCAAACATTCATTGAAAATTGTATGTTGATTACCAATGAACATGTGAAAAATATCAACGAAAAAATCAAAAATTTAAAGTTTTCAAAAATTGAACAAACGACGGATCGCTCTTTCGTCCTTACATAATGTTTCTGTTCAATACACCAGGGTAGGTTCCGCGTGGAGGTATGAAAAAATAATATACATATCTATCAGAATGAACAATAACTTCAACAACAGTAATGGTGGGGCTGCCGCCTTACTACTGATGTGCCTATCAAGTTCATTTAGTAGCAGTAGTAGTGCATCTGTGTTTGCTGGTTCTATTGCATCTGCAGCACAAGCGGGTAGTTTTATTAAACAGCAAAATACTTCAGCCTATGATAAAGCAAAAGGTGCTGGATTGAACGCGGACGAAATTCGCACTGATTTGGAACGAGCATATAAAGCTGCATGTGTCATGACACCAACTGGTGGTAGTTGTCCACTCGGCATGCGCATCGGTCCAAATGGATGCTGTGAATTTTTAGATCCGGCAAAGATGACGACCGCTGATAAAATTAAAGTTGTCGCGAAATCAATTGCCGAAGAAATGATCATATCGTTTATGTTTGAAAAGGTGGTATCATTTGCGGTAAAGACATTTAAAAACGTCGCGGCGTCGAGAGCTGCCGCAAAGGCCGCTGCATCAACTGGTGGTAAACTTGGAGCAAAAGTTAGTGGGAAAGTGTCAACAAAAGTCGCAAGTAAACTTTCATTATCTTCAGCCAAAGCTACATCTTCTGGACCACTTATTGCCGCCACAATCGCATTTGAAGTTTTGTCGGCCGTTCTTGATATAGCAGATCCAATGGGATACAATACATTTCAACCAAATGCTGCGGCTATGAATACTAGAAATGTAATCGATGTTAAAATGGAAAAAATGCTAAAGGAGGGTAAACCAGAAGAGCGTTCAGATTATCCAATGACATTTCCTTTGAGTGTAGCTTTTCCACAACATGATCAAAAATTATTAAACGCCATGACAGAAAAGTTCTTACCAGATGCACTCACTTTGGTGGATGAGGACATTACAGCTAAAATTTTTGCAGATTTGGGAGGTAGTGCAGACATGTCAGAAGATGTTTCCAATGCAATCGCAGATGCTTTAGATTTAATAATGTCTAAAAAACATCACGAAAGAGACAAATTTATATATGATTTCTATAGACAGAGGGGACTTGGTCTTCATGTAGAATATGTTAAGTTTATGTCAACTCCAAAAAGAATTGGTGTGACACTTTCAAAATTTGGCGCTGACCGATACAATAAAAAAATGGAACCGTTACATTTGAAATATTCAAACCCATACGAAGAATATAAAGGTAAAATACCCGAAGACTATTCACCAATGGTGGCGGTCTATACAAACACATATCGTGTTCTCAATGCAATAAACCCTGGTGGTGGTACAAGACCAAACGTAGTTGATAGAAAACTACAAAAGAAAATTGTACTGGCATTTCCATATTCTATGATTGTTAGTCAATGTACAGTGGGTATGCTTGGTGGTCAATCGGAGCGCATTAACCCAAAAACATATGGTGTAAAGTTCAATAACGAAACTGGGTACTGCGATTTTACAAAAGCATATTGTACAAGATTTGGTCTAGAATTTAAAAATAACGATTGTAAACTCAGACCGGGACAAAGATACGCAGAAATGATTTTTGGTACAACTATAACACGTTCAATTGTATCGGATTGGGATAGACGCATAAGTGCATTTAAATCCGGTGATCCGGGTCAGATTGCATTAGCAACGGCTCTTACTGTGGCCGAGCGCGCTTTTCCTGTTTTATTGGGTTATCGGTTATTGGCTGAATTTGCTTATAATAGTTTGAAGGGAAGTTACGGTCGTGGTGTAGGAAGACCATTGGTGTGTCGCCAAGGATATGAACGAAAGGGGGCTCTGTGTTATCCCATGTGTAGACCAGGATACAAATCGCGAGCTCTTGAGTGCGAAGGTGTGTGTCCACCTGGTTCAAAGAATACAGGTCTCACATGTATCCAAGGTATTCATTCATACATTCCAAGTAACAAATGTTCAAATCCATTTAAAAAGTGTTTCTATCAACGCAAGCCATGTCGCGAAGGATTCAGATACAGAGGATCTACATGCAACAGGGAGTGTCTACCTGGTTTCAAATTCAGATCGGGTGCTGCTGGGTCGGCTTTCTGTGACAAGCCCAGAAATAGGTACTCCAGGGCGGGTAAAGCTAAAGTACTTGATTCATGTCCACCCGGTATGGAAAAGGATGGTGCATTGTGCTACAAACAGTGTCGCCAGGGTTACAGAGGTGATGGTCCTTTGTGTAAGAAAAAGGATAGGGGTAAATATGAGACAGTGTATGACCTCGCCTAATAAAAAATAATTGGGTATATTAAAGTGATGAGCGCTATAGCAAGATTGCTTAGAGCTGGTGGCGGAGCTGTGGATGTAGGCGCCACCGCTGTGAGATCATTCGATGCAAGTTTTATTAAAAACTTAGATCCAAGTACACTTGGGCGTACATTGAAAAATCTAGATCCGGGTGTAATTGCAGGTGGAATAAAAAAACTTCCAAGTGATCAATTAAAACGAGTTGTGAATGGGATGGATTCAACTAAACTACTTGATGTCATGCGACGCGCAGATGACATACAAATTAGACGCATTACCGATAGTATGGGGCCGGGTGCGTTGTCGGGTCTCCTTAAAAAAGCTGATCCAAGTCAGCTCAGAAAGATTACGAATAACGCAGATCCAAAAAAATTGGCAGATTCACTGAAATTGTTGGACCCAGCTAGTTTTAAACGGGTTACTGGTGCTATGGATCCAAAAACTTTGAAAAAAGTTACGGATATAGATCCAAAATTTTTCGGTACTCAGGTTAATCTAAGACAAGTCAGTACACAGGCGAAACAGGCAGCCCAGTCACAGCTTAGTACAGCCCTTCGTCAAACTAAGAAAGTTCCAGTAGATCCTAAATCTGCTGAGGCTGTTGTAGATTCAGCTGATACTATCGGCGATGTAGCTAAAAAAACAGGTCTACCCGCAAAACAGGTTGAAAATGCTGCAGATGCTACCGCGGATGTTTTGAAAAATTCAGACGCTGGGATGGAAGCCGTTGAAAAAATGGGCTTTTTGAAAAAAATGGGTAAGGACACAGCGAAATTTACTAAAAAGAATTGGCTCAAAATAGGTGCCGGTGTGACTCTACTGTGCATGATGTACAATACAAGCAATCCGTTTAAAGCTTTGGAACGAGGACTTAGGGATACTGGTCGGGTTGTAAGAGGTTTGAAGGAGGCGGCGGATGACTTTGCATCGGGTCTAGGTGGTATCCTCAGTCTTTTGGCGCAACTTCCCGCATTTTTAACGTCCAATTGGTGGGTCTGTGTTGTTTCGTGTATATGTATCATATTACTATCTATATTATCTGCTGCTCGATGATCTCGCCTTGTTAGTGTTTATTACATATATTTTTCCTTGACCCAGTCGCGGTCCTTCTTGAAGATCTTGGACAACTTTGGATCTGTCCTCTTGAAGAGGATCATTAGAACATTGAGGCGACGGAAGAGACCAAGGGGTGGCTCTCCCGCGCGAATGACCCTTGCGAGGGCACGGTGGCGCGCGAGTGGAGACTTGTCCCTAACATCACTGTAACCGTGGGCGCTAAGGATACCAGAATTGCTAATTGGAATAATTACCTTAGACTTCATTTATAATCAACGAAGATTCTTTTGGAGTTGCTTCTTTGTCTTTGAAGTCATACCCCTCGCCTTTTTATTCGCCGCCTTGGCGTTACCTAAAACTTTTGAAGTCTTTTCACCACCATCAATGCGCTTCACGAACTTATTTTGACTCTTCGCACCAATGCCTCGCATTGTCCTGATTTCGCGTATGGCCGAACTCTTTGTTGGTGCGGTGTAGTCGACATTGAATCTTTCCTTTGTAGTCATTGGTCTGAGTTCACTCGCTGGTCTCTTGTTGAAAGAAAATCCAGTGACACTCACACTCTTTTTCTGAGCGTTAGAAATGACATTCGCGGGATTATTCCCCTTATTCAATCTATTCATAAACACCTTACGATTTGCGCGCTGGAGACCAGTCATACCTTGAAGCATCTTAGCCGTATTTGCTCTTAATTTGGCCTGTTTCCCTTTTTCGTAGTCACGCGTCTTTTTCTCTTTCTCTTTGCGTTCCTTGGACGCTTCCTGTTCCTTTTTCTTACGATCAGCTTCATTCTTTTGTTTCTTGACGCGATTGCTTTGTAACTTGTCGGCATTGGCCAAAACCTTCTTTGCATTCTCGCCACCAGCAATTCTATTCATGAACCGCTTTCTGTTGTCGCGACCCAATCTATTGAGGGACTGAAGCTTTTCGGCGGTCTCCTTCGTGGCCTTGTCTTTGGTCTTGCGAAGCTCGTCAAGCTTCTTTTGTCTCTCAGCCACATCATTCTTGTAAGCTGTGAGATTCAATGTGTATTTGTATTGCTCCCGTGGTGGAAGGTCCTTAATCGCCTCAAGGGTTTTTGTCTTGAGTTTTTCCTTATCGTCTAACAACTTTTCAATCTTCTTGAGAGACGCTGAATTGTTTTTAGCCGCACGAATATCCCCCTTCCAATTCACCCACGCTTGACTCGAGCTATTCTTTCTGGAAACAACTCGCTCAACTTTATTAAGGAGAGGTTGTACCCGAGCCTTTTCACTTTCAACCTTCTTGCGTGCGTCATTGAAGATGGTCTTATTCTTTGAATTGTTCCATCTCTTCATGAGAGCCTGTAAATTGGCACCCTTCACACCGATTGTTCTGAGTTTGGTCTCTACTCCGCCACGGATGCGAGCGGCGTCTTCTTTTCTCTCCTTGTTGAGAGCTTGGGCGTTACCCAAAACTCTACTGTATCCATTCTTTTCGACACGGTTCATAAGGCTTTTACGGTTCTCTCTCTTGAGGGAAGTGAGAGCTTGAAGCTTTGTGGCGAGTTTCTTGGTTTGAAGATTCCTGAGCTTCTTCTTTGCCTCTTCGGCCTTCTTGCGGGCTTCTTCAGCTTTTCGTCTATCTTCGATCATTCGCTTTTCAGCTTCTTGTTTGTCTTTTCTCTGCTTGTTGAGAGCTTGGGCATTGGCTACAACCTTTTTAGCGCCGTTTGTGGCAAGCCTGTTCATAAAGTTTTTACGGTTCTCCCTCTTGAGAGAAGTGAGAGCTTGAAGCTTGGCAGCGACATTCTTCTTTTCTTGGTCGCGGGCCTTCTTGGCCTCTTCTTCGGCTTTCTTTTTGGCCGCAGCATTCTTTCTCTCCTTGTTAAGAGCTTGAGCATTAGCCACCACCTTATTGGCACCATTCTCATTGAGGCGGTTCATAAACTTCTTGCGGTTGTTCCTCTCGAGGGAGTTCAAAGCTTGAAGTTTAGCGGCAACATTCTTCTTTTCTTGGTTACGAGCCTTCTTGGCCTCTTCAGCCTTCTTCTTGGCTTCTTCTTCGGCTTTCTTTTTAGCCTCTTCTTCGGCCCTAGCATTCTTTCTCTCCTTGTTAAGAGCTTGAGCATTAGCCATCACCTTATTGGCACCGTTCTCATTGAGACGGTTCATAAACTTCTTACGGTTGTTCCTCTCGAGGGAGTTCAAAGCTTGAAGTTTAGCGGCAACATTCTTCTTTTCTTGGTTACGAGCCTTCTTGGCCTTCTTCTCCTTGTTAAGAGCTTGAGCATTAGCCACCACCTTATTGGCACCGTTCTCATTGAGACGGTTCATAAACGCCTTACGGTCCTTATTTGTCAAGTTGGTAAGTGTCTGAAGCTTGTTGGACACATTTTTCAATTGTTGCTCCTTGGCCTTTTTCTCTTCTTTACGGTTGGTATTCAACTTGGTAGCATTAGCCATCACCTTATTGGCACCGTTCTCATTGAGACGGTTCATAAACTTCTTACGGTTGTTCCTCTCGAGGGAGTTCAAAGCTTGAAGTTTAGCGGCAACATTCTTCTTTTCTTGGTTACGA
>Ga0209932_1000480_pt1 | contig 11500 bp, 17 predicted proteins | sample SalPon2_B_H2O_MG_2_FD_185728 | JGI IMG/M metagenome (GOLD analysis project Ga0209932, IMG submission 185728) | Salt pond water microbial communities from South San Francisco under conditions of wetland restoration - Salt Pond MetaG SF2_B_H2O_MG... ...
TTCAACTACAAGCTGCTTCAGGAACACACGAAATGAATGTGTTTGGTGAAGGTATTTTAGTAGATGTGCCAAGGACACAACAAGTATAATAAATGAAAAGTTTTAAACAATACTTTTTTGAAGCAATCAACAAACCAAAAATCATTATGATTGGTGGTCCTGGTTCTGGTAAATCAACTTATTCAGAATTGATTACAAAGAAACTAAACATACCACACATTTACACTGGTGATATGATGAGAGCTTTAGCAAAACAGAATACACCTGATGGTAAGAAAGTAAAAGACTTATTAGCACAAGGTAAATTTGCACCATTAAGTATTGTTATTAATGCAGTAAAAGAAAGATTACAAAAACCAGACGCACAACAAGGTTATGTGTTTGATGGTTTCCCTCGTAATGTTGAACAAGCAGAACGAATGAATGATGAAGGTATTGAATACGACTATGTTGTTAATCTTGTAGTAAGTGAAGAAGAAATTATTAAACGATTGACAGCAAGAGGTAGAGAAGATGATAAACCAGAAATCATTAAGAAAAGATTAGAAGTGTATCATAAAGAAACAGCACCTTTATTAGACTATTTTAAAAACGAGTTAATAAATATTAAAGCTGAGGGCAGTACACCAGAAGCAATAGCAGATAAAATAATAGAGAAGATTAAATGAAAAAGTATGACGACATAAGATTTCAGGAATTAAAAGAAGGCCTTTATGACCCTAATATCTTTAAGGCATTCTTTTTAGCAGGTGGTCCTGGTTCAGGTAAAACATTTGTAACTAAATCTACTTTTTCAGGTACAGGTTTAAAAACAATTAATTCAGATGCCTCTTTTGAAAGAGGTTTAAAGAAATCAGGTCTATCTATGAAGATGCCAGATGATGAGGCAGAAGCTAGAGATATGATTAGAGACCGTGCTAAGGCAACAACAGATGCACAAATGCAATTAGCAATTAACGGCCGATTAGGTTTAGTTGTTGATGGCACAGGTAGAGATTTTGATAAGATTGCATATCAGAATAGTTTATTAAAACAATTAGGTTACGACACATATATGGTGTTTGTTAATACAAGTTTAGAAGTTGCATTAGAAAGAAACGCACAAAGAGAAAGAACAGTACCAGAATATATTACAATTAAATCTTGGAAAGGTGTTCAAGCAAATATTGGTAAGTTTCAAAATTTATTTGGTATGAGTAATATGATTATTATTGACAACAATAAATCAGACAAAGAATTGGTAACTCAAACAATGTCTAAAGTGGGTAAATCTGTAAGAAGTTTATTGAGTAGACCAATTCAAAGTTACACAGCCAAAAGATGGATGGCAACAGAAAGAAAGTTAAGAAGAAAATAGAAATGAAAAAGTTTAGAGAAATTATAGAAAGTATAATTGACATACCAAGAAGGACTTATGCGCCTATGGTATTTAATGATGCTGATACTATGAATCCTAAAATTAAACCAGAAGTTAAAGCATTAATAGATGCACATTTAAAGGAATTTGAAAAAGAATATCCTGTATTAAAGACTTCTTTAATTGGTTCAATTCTAACTAAACGATATAGAAATGATGCAGATTTAGATATTAATGTATTGTTTGATGTGCCAGTTGGCAAAAGAGAAGATGAAAGAGTAAGACTTTCTAAAAAGTATTTGTCTGCTAGTAATCCAGATAACATTCAAGGTCAGTTAATACCAGGTTCTGAACACCCTATTAACTTTTATTTTATTACAGATGAGGCAACTTATGAAGACCAAAATAAAAAGGCTGACGCAGTATTCGATATTGAGCGTAATGTGTTCATCAAAAGACCAGAAGATTTTAACTTTGATGTTAATTTGTATATCCAAGATTTCAGCCGTAAGGTGCAAGAACTTGATGTTGTCAAAGGTGAATTAAAAAGAGATATTATTGATTATGATGAGTTGACAGAATTATCTCCAAATGATATACTTAACCTACAAGATAAGATTAATGAAAAACTAGAAGAGATTGAAGATAGTATTAGAACAATTATTAGAATTGGTGACAATGTTGATGCAGAAAGAAGAGCTGTATTTGATAAAGATATGTCGCCAGATGAAATTAGAGATTATGGTGTGAAGAACAGATTACCTAAAAATGTTATTTACAAAATGTTAGAGAAGTATCACTATCTAAAATTCTATAAGAAATGTAAAAAGATTTTAGATGACGGAGAGGTTACAGACGCAGAAATTGACAGTATTCGTAACGAAAGTGTTGCAAAAATACAACAAACAAAGGGCTTGCCAAACGGTTCCGATTGTGTTACCATAGAGAAAATGGACAATAACACTATGATAGAAGCTACTAAAAAATCAATAGCATTTGCATTTGGCAGATTTAATCCTCCAACTATTGGCCACGAAAAACTTATCAACAAAGTTAAGTCAGTGCCTACTACCGACTATAAAATTTACCTAAGTCGTAGTGAAGACCCTAAAAAGAATCCACTATCTCCAAGAGATAAGTTGTCTATTATGAAAAAGTTGTTTCCTAGCCACGCTAGAAACATTGAAATCAATCAGACAAATATGGTACTTGATATTGCAACTGAACTATACAAAAAAGGTTACACAGATGTAACTATGGTTGCAGGTTCAGATAGGGTTAGAGAATTCGAAAACATCTTACAAAAATATAATGGTGTAAAATCCAGACACGGTCTATATGACTTTGATAGTATTAAAGTAGTATCAGCTGGCGAAAGGGATCCTGACGCTGAAGGTGCAACAGGTATGTCAGCATCTAAAATGAGAGATGCAGCCGCTAAGGGTGATTTAAAATCTTTTGAAAAAGGATTACCTAAAGGTGTTGATGCAGCTGGTATTATGAAACAAGTTAGAAGAGGTATGAAGTTGGCTGCCTCTTTTGGTGGTATGAGTGCAGTAGGTACTGGTGCAAGACCAATTGTTTCATTAGAAGAATTTGAACAACAACAAATTAGAGACCTTTATATTAGAGAAATGATATTTAATATCGGCGATGAAGTTGATTATGTCAAAGAAGATATACAAGGTAAAGTAGTTAGAAGAAGCACAAACTACATTGTTGTAGAAGATAATAAAAACAATTTACACAAAGCTTGGATTTGGGACTGTGTTCCAATTGCAGCTGATAGAGAGGTAGAAGTACGAGAATATAACTTAGATGTAGATTATGGATTTGAGGCAGTATCAGAAAAGAAATCTGAATATGGTCACACTGATAGTTTACCACAAGATAGAGATGTGAAGAAACAAAAAGGTACACAACCTAAAAAGTATTTTAAAAGTTTGAGTAAAGATGTTAAAGACAAACGAGCAAGTCATTTTAGAAACACTGATACAACAAAGAACGACAACGACCCAGCACCTGGAGATGATAAGTCAAAAACAAAACCTAGTAAATTCACTTCTAAGTACAAGAAAATGTATGGTGAATTACGAAAAGACCTTAATGATGCCTGTTGGACAGGTTATAAACAAGTGGGTATGAAGAATAAGGGTGGTAAACAAGTACCAAACTGTGTACCAGAGTCCTATGAGATTGGTGCTGACTATGCCAACCATACAAAAGAGATTACTCCTGGTCAAACACCAGACGCAAAACCAGTAGATGCGAAAGATAGAGGCAAACCTACTGAAAAAGATGTAAAAGAATGGGCAGCTTCAGATACCACAATAGATAAATATAAGCAACGATATAAAACAGAATGGAAAGCAAGGCTAGATGAAGTGGTTTCCAAGATGATGGAGAAAATATAATGTTAAGTTTTGCAGATTATAAAGACAGAATTTCAAAGTCGGTACATTATCATATAGAGAATAATATACCGTTTGCTGAAAACATTTATAGAGTACACAGTGAAGAATTTTATAAGTTGTTTAGAGAGGCAAGAAATTTATATAATGAGGGTTTACTAACAGAATTATCCGATTGGGATAGAACTCTATTAGAAACAGATATTGGTGAGTTTGGTGAGTACGAAGGAGAAAATGTACCATTAGATTGTCCAATACAAGAAGAAGATGAAAAGAATCCACCACTGAACAAACCAAAAAGAGGTGGACCGAAAAAGTTTTATGTGTTCGTCAAAGACGGTGACAAGATTAAGAAAGTTACTTGGGGCGACACAACTGGATTAAGTGTTAAACTTGACAATCCAGAAGCTAGAAAATCTTTTGCGGCTAGACACAGATGTGACCAGCAAAAAGATAAAACGAAGGCCGCATATTGGGCTTGTAATTTGCCACGATATGCTAAGAGTTTGGGAATGAGTGGTGGTGGAAACTTCTATTGGTAATGTATTTTATGATGTAAGACCAGACGAAACAAAGGAGGGCAATGTGTTCACAAGAATATTTGGAGAAGATTGCCAACCAAGTGAGTTAGTTTGGCACCGTGATAAAAAAGATAGAACATTTAAAGTTATATCTGGTGTGAATTGGAAGTTTCAGAATGATAATGAATTACCATTTGTTATGCATATAGGTGATAAAATAAAAATTAAAAAGGAAAGTTTTCACCGAATCCATAAAGGACAAGGTAAACTAATTATAGAGATAGAGGAAAATGACTAGTAGATATAGACAAACAATGAGCGAAGCAATGGAAGCTGTTCGTTTAAATGAGGTACAATCTCATACTGTAAGATTTTTAGACCCAGCAAATGGTAAAAGATTTGCTGTGCCATTTAAAACACACGCTGATGCTGAAAAGAAAATGGCTCAACTTAAAAGAGATGGTGTTAAAGATATTAAGATTACAATGGATACTTTAAAACCAGGAATTAAATTTAAAGAAGTCAATGAAGATAAAGACCACGAAATCTCAATGGCTCGTAGTGAATTAGAAGCTATCTCAGATAAAGCTTTGAAACTTTCCTCTATGTTGCAAAGTAAATCAGATGAAGGCAACCCATTAGAAGCTTGGGTGCAATCTAAAATTACAAAAGCAAAAGATTACATTACTTCAGTTGCAGACCATATGGAATATAATCCAGATAATGCAAATGAAGAATTTGAATTAGAAGAAAACTTTAGTGATGCTCAGATTGCACAACTTAAAAAAGCATATGGTCCTTTAAAAGATAAAAGAATTTCTATTGACAATGCTAATAAGATGAGAGCAATGTTTGATAAGTTAGATAAAAATAAAGACAACTTAGAGAAGTTATACAAAGCAGACATTCCTTTTATATCATCTATGGCAAGTGCAAGATTAATTTCTAAACATAATTACAAAGCACAACAACTTATTGGATTAAGAAAAGAAGGTGTTGATATTGCAGTAGGTGAATTGAAAGAAATTAACGAACTGTATAAACAATATACAGATGAGGAACTAGGTGAAATGTTTGGCAACAAACAGATTGACCCTACTACAGCGGCTGCTTTAAGAGCATACTTATCTGGTAGAGCAGGAGGTTCTCCTTTTCCACCAGTAATTGAAGGTATGATGAGTAAGATTGACCAGATGCAAAAAGACGGTAAATCTGTTGCTGATATTGCAAAAGAATTAAAGATGGATGTAAAAGTTGTAAAAGGTATTTTAGGTGAAGAAGTTAAAGATAAAGACAGTGCATATGCTATTGGTATGGCACAGGCAAAGAAGATGAAAGGTGATGAACCACCATTAAAGAAATCTACTATTACCAAAGGCCACGAAATTGCTAAGTCTATTCTTAAAAAAGAAGAAAAAGAACACCCAGCAAAAGAATTATATGAGGCTATTGCAGCTGTTAAAAATAAAGCAGAAAAAACTGGAATGCCTTATAGTATTTTGAAACAAGTATATGATAGGGGTATGGCAGCTTGGAGAGGTGGACACCGACCAGGCGCTACACAGGTACAATGGGCACTTGCTCGTGTAAATTCATTCGTAACAAAATCCTCTGGAACATGGGGTGGCGCTGACAAAGACTTGGCAGCTAAAGTAAAAGGAGAATAAAATGGCAGATGCAAGCGAACCAAGAAAATTAAAAAAAATTACTGTCACCTATGAAGACACAACAAGAGGTGGTACACCAGTAGTTAGAACAAAAGATTTTCAAGGATATTTAAAATATAATATGGACAAAGAGATTGAAACCTGGAGATATGATACAGGATTTGTAATTACTAACAGAACAAATTTGACAGTTGTGGGAGATGGAACACCTCTTGCTACAGATGACCAAATGCAACTTAATTTAGATTAGGAGATAACATGAGTTACTTAAAACAAAAACCAGGTAGCATTGAAGAAGTAATCAAAGGACTTTCTTCAAAGGTTTTAGAAAGCGACTACCAAGATAAATTTAAAAAAGAATTAGAGAAGACTGGTAAAGGCATTGGTTCTATGACACCTGCTGAGAAAAAGGCATTCTTTAACAAGATTGATAAAATGCATAGTGCTAAAGATGAACAATCAAGTGAAAAACAAATTGATAAATTTCATAAGAAGTTAGATAATCTTGTTCACAAATCTTTTGGCCATTCTTCAGATGAGAAGAAAAAAGAGATGAAAGAAGAAGTGAAAGAAGGTGGTCCTGGTTCAGGTCCTCAAGGAAATAGTGCAAAGAAAACTAATTTTTCTAGTGCTCAAATTAAACAAGCATATGGTATTTTAAATGACCCTCGTTACAAAGCAGGCAATTACTCTGGTGCAGTTAAAACAATTAACAAAGTAACACCAGGTTTAGCTGACCATCCTGATGTTAAAAAAGCATTGATGAGAGCTAATGAAGCTAACGAAGAAAAAGAAATTGATGAAACTCATATGTCAATGAAACAGGCACAAAACCAAAGTCAAAAAGATGCTAAAGGTGAGAAAGAAGTTATCAAACCTATGAGAGAAACAATCTTAGACTTATGGAAAGAAGCGGCTGAAAAAAAAGTTGAGAAAAAACCTGAAGAAAAAGTAGAAGCTAAACCAGAAGCTGAAGAAGAACAGGTTGATACTAAAGCTAAAGACGCTGAAAAAAAAGCTGATGAAGCTGAAAAGGCAAAAGACCAAGTACAAATTCTAAAGCAAAAGGTTGAGCAAGAAAAGAACAAACAGGTTCAACAAAGAGTTAATCCAGAAACAGGTGAACCTCTTTTACAGGTTGGTGTTGCATACAAACATCTTAGAGATAAGATGAAGAAAGAAGAAACAACAGCTGTTAAGAAAGAGAACGAACAAAACAAGAACAAAAAAGTTACTGATACTGGCGAAAAACCTTCAGAAATTGAAACTGAGCCTAAAATTAAATACAATATGTAGCATAACTCGTTGATTTCCAACGAAATAAATGCGACAATTTGTCTAAAAAAGTGCTTGCCAAAGGGCTAGGTATATGTTATTATATAGTATAAATGATAAAGGACAAACACTATGAAAAACTTACCTAGAATATACCTTGACATGGATGGCGTCCTTGTTGATTTCGAAAAACAATTAGTAGATACAATCAAAATGCCTATCAGTGATTGGATGAAACTCGACAGAAAGAAGCGTTGGGATCCAGTTATTGCTAGAACAGACTTTTGGTCTACAGCACCTTGGAACAATGAGGGTAAAAAACTCCTAGACTTTGTTAAGAAGTATAATCCACATATTCTTAGTGCGTATGTAGAACACGCACACGACCCTAATTGCATACCTGGAAAAGGTAAATGGGCAATGCAAAAGGCTGGCATTCCACGAGATAGAATTAATCTTGTGATGCGAAGTCAAAAGAAAAATTATGCCAAAGTAGGTGGCGAACCTGCTATTCTAATAGATGATTACGATAAGAACACCAAAGAGTTTACTGCTCGAGGTGGTATCGGTATCACATTCAAAACAGCCTCTCAAACAATAGCCGAGTTGAAGAAACTCGGTTTCTAATCACTTTCCCTTATAAATATAGGTACGATATTAATAAAAGTGAGTACCTATAATTTAACTTAAAAGGGAGAGAATAATATGTCAAGTTGGGGAAAAGCAGATAATGCCGGCGCTTCGCCGTTATGGGCATTAATGCAATTAAATACAGCTCAATCAACAGCAAATCAAACTGATTTGTTTGAAGATGCAACAGCAGATAATTTTATTACAGGCCAAACTATTGGTCTATTCAACTATGCAGATGCACAAGTACCAGCTGGTGCCGCTCATGCAGGTTGGAACTTGAAAATTGCTGGTTCTGGCGGAAGAAGTGGCAGAACTCAGTACCAAACTTTAGTAGCGTTAACAGACGCCGCTTAATAAAACCAAATTACGAGAGGGCTTCGGTCCTCTCGTATAAATATATTAATAAAGTGATGTGAGAATTTACTCACAGTAGCATTCCCTCAAAAGAGGGTTAACAGGAGATGAAAAATGGCAGACAAGAAAATCACACAGCTGACCGATTTAGGTACAGCTTTAGCAGGTGTTGACTTATTCCATGTTGTAGATGACCCAAGCGGTACACCTATTAACAAGAAAGTATCAGCATCAAATATCTTTAATTATATTCCTACTTGGTTAGGATTAGCACAAACTTCACAACTAATTACAGCAGATGGTTCGTCAGCGACAGCAATCAATGTCACTACGGCCGTTACTGAAATTAATGCTACATCAGCAACTCACTCAGGTGCGTTAGCAGATGGTACAGCAGGTCAGATTAAGACTATTGTTAATACATCTACATCTGGCACAAACGCAGTAACAATTACACCAGCAAGTAGAGGTGGTTATTCAACTATCGTACTTGATAAACCAGGTGAAAGTGTAACTTTGATGTTTAAAAATTCAAAGTGGTATGTTATCGCTGAAGGTTTTGGCGCTACAGTTAACGCTTAATATATAATTTAAGGAGATATTATGTCTATATCAAAAGAAGTATTGATTGAAGAAAGAAACAAGTTACAAACCGAGTTTGATACTGTACGAAAAGAAATGGTACAAATTGAAACTCAGTTAGGCCAGATGAGAAGCAATTTAAATGCTCTTAATGGCGCCATTCAACAAACTAATAAAATGTTAGGTATGTTTGAAGAGGAGAAAAAAAATGGTAAGAAAGTTTAAATCGTTTGTAAAAGAAACAGATTTAGCGGACTTTGAAGAGGATTTATTGCATGAAACTCCGCCTGATACTGCTGACGCTATGAAGCGTTATAAGTCAGGTAAGGCGGGTTTCACCGATAAGGCTCATTTGAAAGCTAAGGGATTGATACCTCGTAGCGATGGTAAAAAAAGAGTATCAGACAAATATAAGTAAGAGGGAAAAATGAAAACTTTTAAACAACATATTAAAGAAGGTATGTCACCTCTAGGTGTTGGCACTAATAACCATGACGGACAACATGTCGGTGATAGTGCAGTTAGTCTAGCTAACATCCATGATGAAGATGTACTTAAAAAGGTAAACGCCTATGTTGGTTCTATTGCAGAAAGAGAATACTTAAATCCTCAGGCTGCGGTTGACCAATTAAGAAATAATTTGAATAAAATCGGATTAACAGTATCACAAGTTGATATTGAAGGTAACAATGGCACAGTTAATGCTGAAGTTACACAATTCGGCGGAAGATTTGGTAAAGACATTGATGGTTCCGATATTAATGATGACGGTATTTCTAACAGAAAAGAAGGTGGCCTTAAATTACAGGTGAAATACGAAACATTACAAAACGGTACATCAAAAGTTTACGCCAAGTTAGTTTAATAACTAGGAGCGTGAATGTTTAAAGAAATTACCAAAGACAATTGGTTACTCTTTGCACAACAACATTATGATAATCCAACACTTGAGCAAGAGGTTGAATTTTATGATGACATTAAGAGATTTAAATATCTTAAAAGGTTGTTTCGCAAGTACGAGATAACTGGTGAAATAAAAGTAAGACTTGTAGTTAACCATATTATAGTTTTACAAAATGTTTTTGGTGCTGAGGTTTCAATAACTTTGTTATTGTTTAAGATTGATAAGAAATACTGGTCTATATTAAAACCAATACTAGACTATCTCAGTTATCTTTATCCACACGAACTGAATGATGTTCAAAACGACCAACGAATTGTTAGAGAGTTACAAAAGCTATGAGAACGATTGATGCATTAATAACATATAGAGTTATCAAACTTTTAGTTACTCCATTCGAAAGAACGGAGGCCTTTAAGCGTGGTATTATTGATAAAGACGGTAATGTTTTAATTAAGATGAAAGATGTAAAAGTACAATCTGATAAAAAACATTATACATTGTTACATAGATTTGTTTGGAATATTAAACGACTTATGAAAAAAGTCGGTTTAGGTAGTAGATTAGGTACATTTGGTGCCGCTTTAGCATTGTTAATTAAAGAAGATTCCTCTTACGCACAACACAAAGATGTTATTGAAAGTGCCGTAATTACCTACCTAAAAGAAGAAAATTTATATGATGAAATATTAAACGAAAGTAGAACAATACCAGAAATTGACGCTACACCATATATGACTTGTTTTGGTGTGGACATTTATGAAGTAAATGGAGAACTGGTTTCGGAGTACGATTATGCCAAAACACTATAAAGAAATGATTGATGAAATCATCAATAAGATGGATGAAGATGCACCAGCAAATGCAGTTGCACACGGTGGTGTAGATATGAATCCAACAGGTAAATTATTAAAGAAAAAGAAACAAGAACCTATGAAGAGATTAGGTGAAAAGATTAAAGAAGAGAATGATAATAACAATGTAACTCTTAGAGGTGTGCTTGATACTTTAAATAAAGTTGAAAAAATATCTGACCAATATCTAGGTGTCAATGAAGAAATAGAAGTTGTTGAAGAACCTAAAGAAGAGTATAAGACATTTAGAGATAAATTTAATGGCTAAATCCTTTAAAGAATACTTGGGTGTAGGTGGTTTTGCAATGGGTACAATTGACAATGTTAGACCTATGGCAAGTTTAGGTAAAACAGATAGACCACCAAAAAGAAATGGCCGTACGGCTGATGCTAGAGCAATGGGTTTAGTTGCAAACTATGACACTCAAGCACCTGGCACAATGAGACCAGCCGCAAGTACCAATCTTAAAAAATTAAAAGAAGAAGATTTAAACGAATTAGAGTTGAAAGATATTAAAAATGCAGCTCAAAGATTTGCAAAAGGTATTTACGATAAATTAAAAAGAATAGCAACAACATCTAAAAGATATGAGTATGCAGCTAAAACATTACAAGATGTTATTGATAGAAAGAAAAAAGAAAGAGCAAAAGAAGGCCTGCCTTTAAGACACGATATTGGTTACTATGCAGCTGCTGTTGGTAATACATTTATGGATATCGACCCTAAGAAATTAGTTAAAATGGTTAAAGAAGAAACAATAAAAGAAACTCCGCTATATAATTACATGCTTGAAAAAGGGGTAATTAAAAGCAAGGAGTAATATGGAAGTTATTTACGAGTTAGCGATTAGTTTTTGGCAATGGACAATAGTAATCGCATTAATACTTATAGGATTTATAGCAAATTTATTTGATAAGTTTTCAGGTAAAAGAATTGATTTTGAA
>Ga0209932_1000493_pt1 | contig 11385 bp, 21 predicted proteins | sample SalPon2_B_H2O_MG_2_FD_185728 | JGI IMG/M metagenome (GOLD analysis project Ga0209932, IMG submission 185728) | Salt pond water microbial communities from South San Francisco under conditions of wetland restoration - Salt Pond MetaG SF2_B_H2O_MG... ...
CCATTTCAGAATATGGAAACGCTAATCCCGATCTGTCTGATATAAATTGTGCGTATTTACCTGAAGAAAGACTAGACATTAAGACTCCGGATAATAAACTTTAGGACTAATATAAGTACTTGATGATGAGCCGTCCTCTTGTAATGCTCTTTGTAATTCATCTTCGTATAACATTTTTAACATTTGAACTCGATCTGGTGCATTTTTAATTGCAAGATAATAAGCTAAACCTGCAGTCATGCATGGTACAAACCTATATGGAACATCTGCTTCATTACTATAAGACCCCGCGTCTTGGATTCTTTTTACATAATAGTAATTTAAAAAATTACCTGCTTCTGTTGAACCAGGAGTCAGATATAAAGTAATTGTAATCTTGTCTATAAATCTTTGAACAAAATACTGCGAAGGTGTTCCTTCAGAAGTCTTGTTTGAAAATGCCTGATATTGTGATCTACTTATTTTTGTAAGTGGTGTATCTACATTAGAATTTCTGTAAGAAGCTTCTAGTATATCATCTACACCATAGACAGCTGTAGCATCAGAAGTCCCATCTGCTGTTGATCTATACATTGTATATGTTGCTTGACCATCAACTAATGTAATTGAGTTATTTGCAACTTCCCAATAATGCAAACCTCTATTGGCCCATTCTTGAAATAATATATTGAGAGATCTTCTTGCAGATTTTAATTGATGTCCAGAAACACCCAGTATGCCCAATCGTTCATACGATTCTTCAACAATATCTGAAATAGAAAGACCTGATTCGAAAGTTGTAGTTCCGGAAGTTGCCATTCAGCCTCCTACTTATCTATAAGTAATGTTGCGCCTTCAATGTTTGTAATAGTAGAAACTTTCATTCCTCCAGGAAATAAAATCCCATCTTCTGGAATATTAAATGCAAAGACATCTCCTGTTGGACAGTCTCCTTGGAATAAAGTTGTACTATCAGTATTGTCTTGTAAGATTATTGAACCTGCACCAACACCATCAGAAGCAAGAATTAATCCTCTTAATCTTGTTCTTCCAGCGAATACGGCACCAGTTGCTGCAACTCTTACTGCTTTTACATCTGATTTCATATTTTATTTTCTCCTAAATCTTAAGAGCTCCCGAAGGAGCTCTATAATTAATTATGCTACTGCAGCACCTGTAGTAACATCTACAAAATTAGTGCCATTACCGAAGCAAAGAGATCCTGTTAAAGATGCACCTGTTGCGTCAGAAACATAGATTAATAAACCTGCTGTTGCTGTAGGTAAAGTTGCTAATGTGAAAGTAGGAACAATAAAACCATTGTCTGATAATACTGGTCCACTAAATGTAGTATTTGCCATAGTATTCTCCTAGTTATTTCTACATAGTCTCTAGGCCGTCGACTATACTCGTCTATGCAGAATTAATTTATGTATAGTGATTATTTTATATACCAGATTTGAGTAGAGTGCAAGAAGTCCTACAGTGCGGAGTGGAATTTTTCCAACGATGTAGCTTTTTATTAAGTAGCTACAGAAACTTGTGGAGCAGAACCTTCAACTATGCTCTGTCTATGGGCGATTTGAGCTTCTTCTAGCTTAATCTTTGTGATGATCTCTTTGACTTTATCGTCAATTCTAACCATCTCAAGAGTATATCTGTTATTATCCAGATGCTCCTGTTCCCACTTCAACTCCAAGGACCTTTTTGCTTTGTATAGGTCTTGTATCATTACTAACTTCCTCATAAGTTATTCGATAAGGTTTGTTCGAAAACATTCCCGATGATTCCCAACTTATACTCTTTTCTCCCAGTTTGTCAACTATTGATTGTTCTAGAGAAACAGGATCATCTTTAGACTCTACTTCAAATCTAGCGTGATGATCATATGCATATATGTTTACAAGGAATTTTTTCATGGTTTTGTCTTTCTATGGTGTAATTGTGGCGGAACTATGTCCCGCCACAAAATTATTGATTAAGCACCTGGTGATGCAAAAATACCTCTAGGGTCTGATACGCCAAATACGTATCTTTCTCTAGCTTTGTATCTTACGTTGCCAGTATCGAAATCGCCTTCCATTTTTGTAGTTAATGGAGCTCTTTCCATATGCTTCATTCCATTAGGAACGTCTGTAGTGATATAGAACGCATCTGTATCAGTTAAGTAGTGGTTAACTGTGTATCCACCTGGGACCATACCCATGTTTCTTAACGCGTTTATATCGTTATCAGCAGTTCCAACTCTTTGTGCAGAGTTCATCAATCTGTCCGCAGTAAACTGAAGAGCAGATGGAATGATCATTTTCACAGCTTTAGCAGCGATCTTTAAACCTCTTTCATCAGTAAGAGCAGCGATGTCAATCATTGCTTGTTCTAATGAAGTTTCGTTTAAGTCCGCAGCTGTTGCCAACGTATTACTGAAAGTTCCAGAAATAGTCGGGTGCGAAATGTTGAAAAGAGTTACACCATCTCCTGATTGGAAAGATCCACCAGGTAAACCATTATTTAATGGTGCAGCTGCTTTAACTTGTTTAGTTTGAGCCATAGATCTTGCTAAAGCTTTTGTATATCTAGACGCAAGTCTGTCATACAAATTGTCCTCAATTGCTTCCTCAGTGATTGCAAACCCAAGAGCTATTGTCTCGTGAGTGTATCTTGCTGTGAAAGTTTCTTGAGCACTATCATAAGCTATTCCAGAACCTTCTGGTTTAACTTGTGCTTGAGCGAATCCAGATAACATTACTTCTTCTTCAAAAGCTCTGTCACTTGACTCAGTGTTGTATATTTCAGCATGTTCTTGTTCATACTGTTTATACTCCAGGCCGAATAGGGCATTCAAACCTGGCTCTAGTTCTTTTACTAGTTGATTACGTGATATTGCCATAGTTATATACTCCTATTATACCCCTGTATTCGTATTAAAGAAATGTTCGTTGATAACAACTCTCCATACTACATTTGCAGATGTTAAGTCGCTATTGTCCGGATCTCTCGATACGCCTACGATTTTTAATTGTTGTGCAGTTGTGTTCAAAGTACTGTCATCTAGAGTTGTTCTAGAAATGTAGTTTGGACTTGCACCAGCTGAATATGAAATTTCAGCTGTGTTACCAACATCAGTTTGTGCTGAAGCACCCGCATTGTCAGATCTAATTTCATATATCTGATTCGGGTCATCATTAACAAACGCAACTATATCAGAAGCTGTATTAGAGCCTTGAAGATAGTTTTGAAATGTTGGCTTACTAGTTGTTGCGTCAGTGTAGAACACTCCGTTTAACGAACCTAGGTTGTGAGTAGTAGCTGCTGCTGCAACTGCTGCTGTACCTGTAGCTGCCATAGCAACCATATCTTGGTTGTAGATAGCTGTTGCAGATGCTGCAACTGGGTACTCACCTAGACCGCCAGCGTCGTAATTCTGACCGACTTTTTTAATTGGTTTCAAACCGAAACCAGTCGATGAACTATTAGCCATAGTCTTTTCTCCTTAAATGTACCTGCCCCGAAGGGCCTCCAGTACGGTTTATATATTTCGCTGGTTTTGGAATTGTTAAAAAATTAACTTTTCTTTGAACCACCGAAGGTTACACGAGTATCTCTATCAACATTGATAGGCATACTCTTATGCTGTTCCTTTGCAAGATCGGCGTCAATTGCAGCTTGTTGTTCTTGAGCTTGTCTTTGATAATACTCAGATCTTTGCTGCGCGATCTCCTCCGGTACCCTTGTCAGCACAAGGCCGCCGTGTCCGATAACCCCTGCGTATTTGCCGTCCGGTACTACGGGAAAATCTTCTTCGGGATATTCGTCTGCTCTAACTAATTCGTAACCTGATCTTAATCGACCTTGTACGTTTTTAGTATCCACAAACCCCTGAATCTCTACCCTGACCCATCTGTGTCTGTAGCCATTTGGCGCGTTGGGCGTATCTAAATACGATGGTGGAGTCCAAACTTTCGGTCTCTCATTAGGAGTTACCGATTTTGCTTGTGATTGTACTTTTGTAGAATCACTTTTACTTGTCTGGCTCGCACGAGTTGGTTGTTTATTGTCTTCCATATGCCTATACCTCCTTCGTGTTCATAAGTTGTTTCGCATATTCTTCTAGTGGCACACCTAATTTTTTAGCAATTGCTACTTGAGATGATGTGAGTCTCACTGATTTACGACTAGTCTTTGAACTACGCGTTGCAGAGGCAACGGTTTGTGTAGGTTTACTAACCGGTTTGTCCTTAGGTGTATCAAATTTATGTGGAAATTCAAGTCTTATTCTTTTGTCTATTTCCTCATAATATTCTTCTGACCTAGGGTCAATTCCTTCTTCTTCGGTAATTTTTCTGTGTAAATCAAACGCTGTATACGTCATTGCACTATCTTTACCGAACCACTCATTTCTACTAGCCCAATCTTCCGCTCTTGGATCAGGGGGAGTTTGGACTTGTTGTCTTGGTTGTTGATATAATGGTTGTTCAACAGGTGTTTCTTTAGCTGCAGTTTCCTGCATTTGATGTTGAGTTTTTAACTCAGCTAATTTACCCTGTTCGTAACCAAGTTGAGAAATAGCGGCTAAAGCTTCTGTTTCAGCCTTAGGATCTTCTGCTTGTCTGGCAGCTCTTAATTTTTCTTGAGCCGCTGCGATAGAAGAAGTAATTCTTCCTTCCATTTCTAAAACATAGTTTTTATCTAAAGAATCTGCTGTAGTCTTAAACTGATCTCTTTCCCTTTTAGCACTTTCAGCAAAACGTAAAGCTTCTTCTTTTTGTCTTTCCGCTTCACGCATTCTTTTGGTTAACTTAGCTATCCGCTTTTTAACTCCTTCAGAATACTCTTCAATTTGCTTACTGTTATCTTCTTGCTGATCACTCCCTTGAACATTAGACTGCTCATCAGATTTCTCAGGTGCGTTATCGGCGCTACCACCGTCTTTAAGATCTTGTGTCTCATTTGTTGTGTCCTCCGTTGGTTGTTCTACAACCTCTCCTGTTTTTTCTTCTGGCAATTCTACCTCTGCACCCGGACCAGATGTGTCGATATCAACTACCTTGTTTTCATTTTCTTGCATAGTATCTCCTATGATTGTTAAAATTCGTGGAATATATCTTCAGGGTTTTCCACGGTCGCTAAAACTTCATCATCATTGAGAAGTCTTATCTCACCCCCATCTATTTTAATTCGTGATCCTGCATATCTTGCAAAGATAATCCAATCACCTTTTTTACACCATGGACCTTCTGGATATCTTTCTTTATCATAGCAGTGTGGGCCCATATCTAAAACTAAACCACAAGTTGATGCTACTTGCGATCGTTCTACTGTTTCATCTGCTAATATTAAACCACCTTTGGTTTTATCTTTTTGTTTAAAAGGTAAAACCAAAATTCTCCAACCGGTAGGTTTAGGTAATTTTGATGATTCGTCTATTTGTTTCTTTTCTTTTTTCTCAACACCGACTAGTTCTTTATTTGGTAGAACTATCTTTTGGTTTGATGCTGATAATTGTTCCTTGTTCGTCATTTTGCTCCTTTGTTTTTAGCAGGGTGGATATTTCCTGTAATAAATACTGATAAGTTCGTATTTGCCCTAACATATACTGGTATTTCTCCATGCTGTCAACATTACCGTTAGTCATTGCAATCACGACATCATCATGTCTTAACTTAATTATTTTTCTAATTTTATCTATAAAGTCCATTATAAAGTATCACCCTTTTCTGGTTCAAACTCGTCTAATACATCTAGCTTTTCTTTTGCCGCAGCTATCTTTTCGACTTGTTTATTAACTTCTTCTATGTGTTGTGGATGTTCTCCAATACCTACTGAATTGTCTAAATAAATACCTGCAGTAGCATCCGCTTCTGCAATTTCAGCTTCATACCTTGCTCTTAGTGCGTCTATTATTGCTCTTCGCATTTTTTCTCCTTTTGAGAAGACTTTCTATTGTTTCGAAAATTTTATCTACGCCTGCAAAAAAATTATAAATAATCTTATCTAACATTTCCATCTTCTTCGTGCCTGACGGATTCGAGAATTTGGATCATTACGTGTTTTTGCTGATGACCTTTTTAATTGTCCTAGTGATCTAGCGCAGTATGACTTCCTACGATTAGCAGCTTTTGATCCTGGCTTCACTTTTCCAGTCACGGCTGTTTTTAATTTACTTCCAGGGTTTGCTGCCCTGTAAGCTCTTACACCTTTAGCTGTCATTCCAGCTCCAGATTTTGTTGGTCTATAGTTTGCACCCTTACCTGTAGTAGTTTTTCTAATAGGATTTTCTTTTTTTCTCATTAGATTTTTTGCATGTCAGGGTTGTTAGATAGAATATTTTTTTCTGCTCTTGGTCTAGCAATTGAATCTTTACTTCTTTTTCTAAGTTGAGCAATAGCAGATTCTTTCATCTGTTTTTGTTTCCTCAGTTCTTTTAAATCTTTTTCTAAATTCATTATTTTTTTGCAAATGTTTTTACGTTAGTTGGTTTTCCTCCAGGATTACCTGCAGCTCTTTTTCGTCTGACAGCAGAGGCCTTTTGCCCTTTTGTCATCCGTGTGGCTTTTGCAAGTGGGACGCATTTTGGATATTTCCTTTTGCTCCCTTTCGATCGACCGCAAGGTTGATACTTGCCGTTCTTCTTCGGAGCTCCAATGTCTACCCATTTCTCTTTGACCCATTTTCTTAGACCACCTTCAGCCATTACTTTCTCTTAGATTTTTTCTTCTTTTTTCCACCCGGTTTTATTTTACCAGAACATACAGCAGAGCCGTACATGTTTGCATACGCCGAAGGGTAAACTTTAAATTTACGCTTTGCTGCAGCTTTACCTTTTGCACAAAGTTTAGCCATTACTTAGCTCTTCCGCCATCCTTCATGTAACCCATTTTGTTTCTAATTTTTTTGGGTAACTTCTTTAGGCCTTTTTGTTTTGGTTTAACCGGTTTTAAAACTTTTTTACCGTTTTTAAACATAGGTCTTTTCATCATTCCAGGCATTATTTTTTCTTGCTTCTATTTGCTTTTCTTACGGCTCTTCCACCTTTTTTAGTTTTAACAATTCTGCCGCCTTTCTTAGCACCAGCTTGAATTCCTGAAATTACAGGATCATCACCAACACCGCTTAAAAACATAGCAGGATTCATGCTTGCACCAAGAGATTGTTTTCTCATGATAGCATCTGTGTAAGGTGATTTTCCATAGGCTGCATCAGACGTCATTGCTTTAATAGCATCTGCAGTTGTAGAAGCTCTTGCGTTTCTATTCATTAAAGCTTTACCAGCGCCTAAAAGAGCGGCACCAATTCCTAAACCTTTAAGAAGCTTTTTTATTTTTTTCTTTGCCATTATTTTTTACCTCCGTTTCTAAATATTTGAGTTCCTTTTATACCATAAATACTCGCCACGACAAGTATCCATAAATTTGTAAACCACGATGGAAGCTGCGAGAACATCTCGAAGAATAATTTTACCTTGTCCATCGCTGTTGGGTCATCTGATACCACTGCCCACGCCAAAATTAACACGGGAGTTGACAAAATTATGAGAACCGCCTCGTCCTTCCAGTCCGATTGCCTTGCTTCTAGTAATTTGCCTTGGTAAGCTTCCTGACCTTGGGCCATTTTTGTGGCATGCATGAGTTGTGCTTCACTCATTGCCATTTTTGTCTTCTGCTTATTAGCATAGATCTTACTTCCAGCAGAAACGGCTAATTTAATTGCCGATAACCACATATTAGTACCAATCTGCTTTGCTTTTCTTTTCTGCAAGCATTCTTCTTTGACCTTTTACTTGAACTGACTGAGTTTCAGTAGGTTTTGACACCTCAATTTCAACTCCGCCGTTAAGTAAACCGTCTTTATTCAAGAACATATCATGATCTACATGAGTCATGCCTGCGTGACTGTTTTTTTTATTTTTTTTCATATTTATTCTCCAGTTTTTCGAATGATTGCAACATTTCCAGGCATTTGATCTGAACTTGGAAGAGTTTTACCTAAAATAGTTTTCTCAATCGATGTATTAGCTCTTAGTTTAGCCAATTCTTCGTTTTGTTCAAGCTTTTCATCGTGCATTGACTGATTCATCATAGCTCTTGTCTTGTCTAGATTCAATCTTTGATCAGCTTGGTCGTGTTTTTGTTGATTATCCATGGCTCTAAGGTCTAATTCTCTTGCTTTTAGCTTCGCAATTGGATCATTTCCAAAGTCACCCATGATTTTGTTCTCTTCTTCCTTAAATTCTTGAGTCATATCAGCAATTAACTTAGCTTTTCTTGCTTCAATACCCATACTTAACTGCATAATCTGCTGTTGAATCTCAGGAGTTTGTGCCATTTGTGGATTTTGTTGTGCCATTTGTTGTAGTTGCATCAATTGTTGTATCTCTTCTCTAAATTCTACTTCTAATTGCTCTTGTGCCATTAAAGAAATATGTTCAAAAACATTTTTTTGTAGTGAACCCATAATTACAGGATTATTTTTAGCCATATTAGTTGCCATAAAGTTTAAATGAGAAGTTATATGTGCTCTGTGATCTTGACCTTTGAATGCTTGGAAAGGTTTACCACTCATTGCCATAATATTTTCTGCCGCTGGGTCCATTGGCATTGGTTGTTGAGGTGGTGGTAAGATTCTATTAATGTCTTTTATACCAATCGCAGAATACATATCTCTGTACGCTTCATACAAATTATGCATTTGTGGATTAGACATTGCAAGTTGTAATTCTGTTTGAGCTAAACTTATTCTTTGTGATTGTGAGAATATGTTTGGATCTGCAACAGGTAAAATATCTACCTTGTCATCAAAGTCTGCAGCTTTAATATTTCTTTGTCCACCTACAACATCATAAGGATATTCTGGTGGAAGGTAAGTTTTAAATACGTCAGCTAATAATACAAATTCTTTTTTTAATGCCACATACAATCTTTTATGTATGGCTGACATGACTCTGGAACCACGTTCTAAAAGAGCAATGGTCGTACCAACAGCGGCCTGCTGGTTGCCGTCACCGACCTGCATGTCAGCTATGGCGGCAAATCGTTGTCCTGCTTGAACCACTATTCCCATTAATTGTAATAATGTTGCTGATGGTTCTTTGAAAGGTAAAGGCATAAATGCGTCTCGGATATTTCCTCCAGGTGCATCTACATCTCTAAACTCTCCAGGTTGAATCGATTGCGCTTCATCTCTAACACGAATACCTCTTTGTTTAAATCCAGCCGGCATATTTGAAAACGTACCAGCGTCTAATAATTGTCTGAGTGCATTCGTTGCAGTTCTTGATAATCCACCAATCATGTGAATTAAGCCAAAACCATAAAAGCCTAGTCCAGGTAAAAATTTAAAATGTGCAAAATATTCTACTTTACTTTTTGTTGGGTCTTCTGGTTTATAGTTTCTTCTAATTGACAGAACTTCTCTTGATGATGTATCTAAAGTTACAATGTAAGGAAGTTTGATTCCTGTCGGATTTTGTTCCATGTCTTTATCTTCGAAACCTTCTAGATCAAGGTTTGTTTGAAACTCTAGAATTGTGAACATTTGTTCATCTCTAGTTTTTCTAACTCCTTCAAGCTCTCTTTCTTTTTTCTCTACTTCTGTTTCTTGTGAATAGCCTGGTGTGATTTCTATGTCTCTATAAAAACCAGACACTTGTTTTTTTCTTAATTCATTTTCTGACATTTTTAAAACATGCACGATTGAATCTGCATCTTCTAAAGATGTTGCAGTGTATGGAACTATCAGGTCATCTGCCGGTACAAATTTGGACACGGCTCTGCCAAGAATTTCATCGTAATAAATTTTCTTGAAAGCAGAGCCGCTAAGAGGGAGATAAAAAAGTAACTGATCGAACTCGGGTTCATACTCTTTCATCACGTTCATGAGTTGATAGTTCATGAAATTTTTTACTCTTGTTGACTGTTCTTCTTTTTGTCTACTTGGTACACCCATAATCTGAGTATGTACCGGACCAGTCGCTGGGAGTAATTCTTTGTAAGCTTGTGCTTGAAACTGTGTTACCGCTTCTGCTAATACAGGGTGAGTTGCACCACTTGCATTTGAGAATGGTTGAGATCTTGTCTCGTATTTAAATCCTAATAAATCTAAACCTTTTGTATATGCATCTTCCCAATCTTTTCTAGATGCTTTGTACTGTGTGTAGTTTTCAAAAAGTTCAGAACCTAATTTACCTAAAACATCTTCTGGTAATAAGTCTGCTAAATTATCAAAGTGTTCATTAGTTCCTGGCTGATTTACAGCTTCAGGATCAAAAGTGATTGTAGCACCACCGTCTTCATCTTGTTCAACTTGAATGTCTTCAGGTCCAACTTGTTCTTCTATATTATCTTGAGAAGCTTCCGCTATCTCTTCTTCGCTAGGTAATTTTATTTCCTGCTCTACGTTCGGTAAAGCTTTGTCTATATCTGCCATTATTTTTCTCCGAGTTCTTTACTACTATAATCTTTTTTCCGGGAACATTCAACCCCTGTGGGTTGGGCCCTCTAAGTGGTGGTATTGTAGTTGTTAATTTTTTAGTCATCTAATAATCCTACTCCTTGTATTGCTAAAGACGCAGCAAGTCCACCTATACCTGCTCTAGATAATCCTTTTAATGCTGTTTTCCCTAAACCCAGTTTAGCAAATTTTCTAAATGTTGGGTTCAATCCTCTAGTTAATTTATCTGTCTGTTCAGCAAATATTGGATATGTGTAGTTTAATGGATCTGTTGCAATATCAGTAATTGAATCTCCTTCTGCAACTTGACTAGCAATATCTCCAGCCATAAACGGCGCTAGTAATGCAGGTGATGCTGCAATTCCAAGTCCTCTTCCTAAAACTCTTGCACCTGTTTTTACAAAACCTTTTGGTTTTCTTTCAATACCAAGTGCTCTTGATTTACTTGCTTTGATAGTTGATGGCGCACCAAGTGCTGTTGTGCCTGCAAGTGTTGCTCCTAATGCAGGTAATTGATAATCTAATATTGCAGGTCTTTCCATATCGATCGATATAGGCTGTGTTGCCATATCAACTAACATACTTTTCTGTTGATCTTCGTTTGATAAATAAGTCGTTGGATCATCATTTCTAAATGCTTTGACCAATCCTATTGCAGTTCCTACAGCTGCACCGGCACCAAATGTTTTTACACCCGGTGATTTTGCAAAATTTAAAACTTTTTGAAAAAGTCCTTGTGGGTTTTTTTGAACGGCTTCGTCAAACTGAGCTACACAACCCCTACCTCCATCAGCACGTTTAGATCTTCCAAAAATAGAACAAACGTTGTCTGTGTTGTTTTCAAAATTTTTTCTTAAATTTGTATTTACAAATAAATTTTTTATTTCATCAGGTGCTTCCATTGATTCTAATGTTTTTACAATTCTAGGAAAAGTACCTGTTGTACTGTCATAGGCCACA
>Ga0209932_1000504_pt1 | contig 11278 bp, 15 predicted proteins | sample SalPon2_B_H2O_MG_2_FD_185728 | JGI IMG/M metagenome (GOLD analysis project Ga0209932, IMG submission 185728) | Salt pond water microbial communities from South San Francisco under conditions of wetland restoration - Salt Pond MetaG SF2_B_H2O_MG... ...
ACGCTGAATTTATAACAAAAGAGTTTGGTATAGATCATATCTATCCTGGTGAACTATTAAGAAAAGAAAAAGAAAAAGGTGGCGAGATAGCAAAACGATTATCTAATTTAGGTAAAGGTGGTTTTGCTCCTAATGATATAGTTTTAAAACTTGTAAAAGATGCTGTCGCTAAAGCAGATAAAGGTTTTGTATTTGATGGCTTTCCAAGATATATGCAACAAGTAAGAGATTTAGAAAAAGAAGGAATTAAAATAGATAAAGTGGTTTATTTAAATGTAAGTACAGAAGAAGTTATAAGAAGATTAACTGCAAGAGGACGAGCAGATGATAAACCAGATATTATTAAAAATAGAATTGCGTTATACAAAAAAGAAACAGGTCCTGTAGTTGAGTATTACAGAAAGAAACCAGGTTTTATAGAAGTAAAAGCTGAAGGTGGAGAAGCTGAAGTAATCGCAAAAGGTATAATTAAACAACTAAAGGCAAAACCATTGAGAGAATTTAGAGAGTATTTAAATGAAGGAGTTTACGATCCAGGTATATTTAAAGCTTTCTTTTTAGCAGGTGGTCCAGGCTCTGGCAAAACATTTGTAACGGCTTCTGCCTTTGGTGGTACAGGTTTAAAGGTTGTTAATTCAGACGCTGCTTTTGAAAAAGGTTTAAAACAGGCAAACTTATCTCTTAAAATGCCAGATGAAGAAGAATACTTTAGAAATATTGTTAGACAAAAGGCTAAAATGACAGCTTCAACTATGTTAGACAAATATGTAGAGGGTAGATTAGGTTTAGTTATTGATGCTACAGGTAGAGATTTATCACTTGTACAAAGACAACACTCAATGCTTAGAAACATAGGTTATGATTGTTATATGGTATTTGTCAATACTAGTTTAGATGTGGCTTTAGAAAGAAATAAAAATAGACCTAGATCAATACCAGATTATATTGTAAAAACAAATTGGAACGGTGTTCAAGCAAATATAGGTTCATTTCAAAGAGTGTTTAGTCCAAATAAAATGTTAGTTGTAGATAATAATAGAAGTGAACAAGAATTGGTAACACAAACATTAAGTACAGCTTCTAAATTTATTAGAAGTAAATTAAGAACTAAACCAGAAAATGGTATAGCATTAAGTTGGATTAAAAAAGAACTAGAAGCAAAAAGAAGATGATAAAATCCTTTAAAGAAAAAATATTAGAAAGTATCATTGATATACCAAGAAGAACATATGCTCCGGCTGTGTTTGATGATAATGATACTGATAATCCAAAAATCAAACAAAGTGTTAAGTCACAAATAGATTCTCAATTAAAAGAATTTGAAACAGAATACCCTATTATTAAAGCAGGCCTGATTGGTTCTATACTAACAAAGAGATATAGAAATGACGCTGATCTGGATATCAATGTATTGTTTGATGTGCCTGTAGAAAAACAAGAAGATGAAAGAGTAAGACTTTCTAAAAAGTATTTGTCAGCTTCTAATCCAGATAACATACAAGGTCAATTAATACCTGGCACACAACACCCTATTAACTTTTACTTTATTACAGACAAAATCACTTATGATGACCAAGAAGAAAAGGCAGACGCTGTATTTGATATTGAAAATAATGTATTTGTAAAAAGACCTGAAGAATTTATTTTTGATCCAGATTTATATGTAAATGAGTTTGAAAGAAAAGTACAAGAGTTAGATGTAGTTAAGGGTGAATTAAAAAGAGATATAATTGATTACAATGAATTAACAGATTTATCACCAAATGATATTTTAAATTTACAAGATAAAATTAAAGATAAGTTAGAAGAAATAGAAGATAGTATTGAACAGATTGTAAAAATAGGTGATACTGTTGACGCTGAAAGAAGAGCGGCCTTTGATACTGATATGTCACCAGATGAAATCAGACAGTACGGTGTTAAAAATAGATTACCTAAAAATGTAATTTACAAGATGTTAGAAAAATATCACTATCTAAAATTCTATAAGAAGTGTAAAAAGATATTAGAAGATGGTATTGTAACTGATAAAGAAGTAAAAGATTTAGAAATGCACGAAGCAATTACTTTAAATGATATTAAAATGTCAGCTAAAAGATTTGCTAAAGATGTATATGATAAGATTAAAAGAATGGCAACAACTTCTAAAAGATATGAATACGCTGCTAAAGTTTTACAAGATGTAATCAATAGAAAGAAAAAAGAAAGATCAAATCAAGGTTTACCTTTAAGACACGACATTGGTTATTATGCGGCTGCTGTGGCTGACACTTTTAAAGATATTGATTCTAAAAAATTACAAACAATGGTAAGTGAAGAATATTTACAAGAGGCTAAATCAGTTGCGTTTACTTTTGGTAGATTTAATCCACCAACTATTGGACACGAAAAATTAATTAATAAAGTTAAATCAGTATCAGCAAATGATTATAAGATTTATTTAAGTAGAAGTGAAGACCCTAAAAAGAATCCATTATCGGCTAGACAAAAATTAACCTATATGAAAAAGATGTTTCCTAGTCACGCTAGAAACATAGAAATAAATCCAACAAACATGGTTTTAGATTTGGCAACAGACCTACATAAAAAAGGTTATACGGATATAACTATGGTAGTTGGTAGTGATAGAGTAAGAGAATTTGAAGGTATATTAAAAAAATATAATGATGTAAAATCCCGACACGGTTACTATAACTTTGATAATATCAATGTTGTATCTGCTGGTGAAAGAGATCCGGATGCTGAAGGAGCAAGTGGTATGAGTGCTAGTAAGATGAGAGCTGCGGCTGCTAAAGGAGATTTACAATCATTTAGAAAAGGATTACCAACTGGTGTTGACGCTATGAAAATTATGAATGATGTTAGAAAAGGTATGAGATTGGCCGCTTCATCAGGTAGTGTTGGTGCCTTTTTAGGTTATAGAGAAAAACCAATTGCTAGCATGGAAGAATTTGAACAAAATCAAGTAAGAGATTTATATGTTAGAGAAATGATCTTTAACATAGGAGATAAAGTAGATTATGTCAAAGAAGACATAGAAGGAATAGTAAAAAGAAGAGGTACAAATTACGTTGTACTAGAAGATAATAATAACAATTTACACAAGGCATGGATTTGGGACTGTATACCAGTACCATCAGATAGAGAGGCCGAAGTGAGAGAATATAATTTAGATGTAGATTATGGATTTGAAGCCGTATCAGAAAAGAAAGAATACGGCCATACTGATAATTTGCCACAAGATAGAGATGTTGGCAAAATAAAAGGAACTCAACCTAAAAAATACTACAAAGATTTATCAAAAGATGTTAAGTCTAAAAGAGCTGCTCACTTTAAATCACAAGATACAGAAAAAGGTCCTTATAAACCAGCGCCAGGTGACGACAAAGCAAAAACTAAACCTAGTAAACACACACAAAAATATAAGAAGATGTTTGGTGAATTAAAACAGGATTTAGCGGATGCTTGTTGGAAAGGATATAAACAAGTGGGATTAAAAGATAAAAATGGTAAAAAAGTACCTAATTGTGTGCCAGAAGCATACGATATAGGCCACGATTACGCTGACTACACTAATAAAATTACACCAGGCCAACCTGGATATGACGCTAAATTCCAAGGTGGTTCATATAAGCCAAGTGACCCTAAAAAGAACTTAAAACAAGTAATTACAAAACCAGAAACAGTTGAAATTACTAAAGAAGATATAGAAAAATGGTCACTTTCAAATGAAACAATAGATAAATATAAGAAAAGATACGTTGAAGAATGGCGTATGAAGTTAGATGAAGTAGTGAAACGAATGATGGAGAAGATATAATGTTGAGTTTTACAGACTATAAAGATAAGATTAGTAAGTCGGTAATGTATCACGTAGAGAACAATATACCGTTTGCTGAAAATATCTATAGACTTCATAGTGAAGAATTTTATAGATTGTTTAGAGAGGCTAGAGAGTTATATACTGAAGGCCTTTTAACTGAATTGGATAGTTGGGATAAACAACTATTAGAGTCTGATATTGGTGAGTTTGGTATTTTTGAAGGACAACAAGTACCACTAGATATGCCAATTGAAGAAGAAGAAAAAAATCCACCACTTAATAAACCAAAAAGAGGTGGACCAAAGAAATTCTACGTCTTTGTAAAAGACGGTGACAAGATTAAAAAGGTGACTTGGGGCGACACAACAGGATTAAGTGTTAAACTTAAAAATCCAGAAGCTCGTAAGTCATTTGCTGCTAGACATAGATGTGATCAGCAGAAAGATAAAACAAAAGCCGCTTATTGGGCTTGTAATTTGCCTCGTTATGCTAAAAGTTTAGGCATGAGTGGTGGTGGAAACTTTTTTTGGTAATGAAGTTAGAAGATTATTATAAACCGTTTGAAGACTTTGAAAAAGATATAATTAAAAAATCTTTTAAAAGAATTTTTAAACAAGATGTTGAAAACAAACAATTGATATGGCACAAGGATAGAAAAGACCGAACTGTCAAAGTTATATATGGAACAGGATGGAAATTACAATATGATAATGAGTTACCTACTGAATTAGAAGTAGGTCAAAATTATTGTATTAAAAAGGAACAATTTCACAGATTACATAAAGGTAATGGTGAACTAAAACTAGAGATAAAAGAATATGACTAAAACACTTAAAGAAATGAGAATGGATCTGCAAGAAGCAGAAGCTAATAAAACCGATTTACAATATATTAGAGCTAAAACTGCTAGAAACGATCACTTTGAAACAAGAAGATATATTGCTGATAAAATTTTAAAAGACAGAAAATTAGCAGACGCTTATAAGTCTTTAGAAATAATACACGATACTTATGGTTCTATTATCGGTAATGATGCTATTACAATTAGACAAAGATTAGAAAAAACATTAATGAACGATTTGAAAAGAAAAATTAAAAATTGGGATGCTGTTTATTCAGCATTATAGGAGAAAAAAATGAGTAGATATAGAAATACAATGTCGGAACTTTTAAAACAAGTTAGAGGCATTAAAGAACAAGATGAAAAAGACCACGAAATTTCAATGGCGAGAGGTGAGTTAGAAGCCATCGCTGATAAAGCTACTCAATTATCAGCAGCTTTACAAGGCAAATCAGATGACGGTAATCCTTTAGAGGCTTGGGTACAATCTAAAATTACAAAAGCAAAAGACTATATCAATTCAGTTTCAGATTATATGATGTACAAACCTGAAGAAGTTAAAGAAGCAACATATGGTTGGACTTTAGTTTCAAAAGCAAAAGATATTGCTAAAAAGTTTGCTAACAATCTAACAAAAGCTGTGGCAGAAATAGAAAAACTAGAAAAAGGTTTATCTAAAAATTCTACAGTTGCTGCTGAGTTAAGAAAATACAATGAAAGTTTAGAAGAAAAATTTACAGTACAGATTACTAAAAAAGACGGCACTACTATGGAGTTAGGTAGATACAATACAGCTGCTGAAGCTCAAAGATATGTAGATATGTATGGTAAGGGTGCTAAAGTAAAAAAAGAAGAATCTGATTTAGAAGAAGCTAGTTTAAAAGATATTTTTACAGCAAACCAAGAAGGTAAAAAGGCAGATGAAATTGCTAAGAAATTAGGAATGAGTGTGTCTGATGTTAAGAAAATATTAGGTGAAGAAATAGGAGAAATATCTGAAGAAAATTTAGATGAGTTTACTTCCGATATGATTAAGAGATTAAAGAAATCATATAGTACAATGCCTCAAAGACTTTCAACAGATCAAGCAAATGCATTAAGTCGTCATTTAGATAGACTTGATTTAGTATCTTTAAAACAATTAGCAAAAGAAAAAATACCTTTCATAACTACACTTGCTAGAAATAAAATCTACAAGAAGACAGGTAAGTTTGAAGATGTAAATGAACAAGATGGTAAAATTGGTCCTGCTGGTAAGATTGCTCTTGCGAAAGAAAAAGACACAGATGCTTTAGAAAAACAATTAACAGCAGCTACAGGTCAAATTAATGTTTTAAAACAAAAACTAGAAAACGAAAAAAACAAAACAATTAAACCAATACCTAATCCTGAAACAGGAGAAGTACCATTAACTATTGGTATTGCTAATAAACTTCTTAAAGATAAAGCTGAAAAAGAAGCTAAGAAAAAAGAAGTCAAAGAAGAAAGAAGACTTTATGTAGAAGCTATTGCTGGTCTACAAAAGAAGGCAGACAAATCAGGAATGCCTTATTCAATATTAAAAAAAGTTTACGATAGAGGTATGGCCGCTTGGAAAGGTGGACATAGACCAGGTGCTAGTCAGCATCAATGGGCTTTTGCTAGAGTAAATTCATTTGTAACTAAATCCTCAGGTACCTGGGGTGGCGCTGATAAAGATTTAGCGAAACAAGTAAAAGGATAAAAAAATGAGTTATTTAAAACACAAACCAGGTAGCATTGAAGAAATGATGGCAAATCAAGCCAAAAAATTAAACGATAATGCTTACCAAGATATGTTCAAAAAAGAACTAGAAAAAGCTGGTAGAGGTATCGGCGCTATGTCACCAAAAGAAAAAAAAGATTTCTTTAACAAAATAGATGACAAATACAAAGCGAAAAACGAAGAAGAAGTAAGTAAAAAAGATGTAGATAAATTTCATACATCTTTAGATAAACTTGTACACAAATCTTTCGGTCATTCTTCAGATGAAAAGAAAAAAGAAGTCAAAGAAGAAGACGCATACGATAAAGATGATGAGAAACCAAAGTCTAAACCTAAAAAAGAAGCTGTAGATAATCCTTATGCTGTGGGTATGGCCGCTGCTATGAAAGCAAAAGATGATAAACCACCTTTAAAAAAATCTACAATCACTAAAGCACACGATATTGCTAAGTCAATTAAAAAAGATCAAAAAGAAGAAGAGTCTATTAAAGAGGCAAGTTATCCACATAAAATGTATAGTAAAGATGGTAAAGAAGTTGAAGCAAAAACTCCTGAAGACCATAAGAAGTATGCTGAAATGGGATATACACACAAAAACGAAACTCACTCTTTTATGACAAAAGATATGAACAAGAGTAAAAAGGATGCTAAGGGTGAAAAAGAGATAGTTGATCCAGCACCTAAAATGAAGTTTAAAGAAGCTTATAAAAAGGCAAAAAAAGAAGCTATGAATACTGTTGGTGACGCTACGGCCGATCAAGCGAATCAAAGAGTTGGTGAGGGTCCTAAAGAAAACGATCCAGACATTAAAAAACCAAAAGCAAAGGCAGATACAGGTTCAAAAGCTACTCCAGTTGACACATCACCTGAAGTTGAATATAAAAACTAGTATTTGTTCACTATTTGTTCTCATATTAGCTGTTGCCATTTGGCCAGGATATGATAGTATATAGATATGGAAAACACTATGAAACCAAGAATTTACTGTGATATGGATGGAGTCCTTTGTGACTTTGCCAAAGGTGTTGAGAAAGTTATAGGAAAGTCTATAACTCAATGGTCATATGGTAGTAAGTCTGAAAAATGGGATACTATAAAGTCAACACCTAAATTCTGGCACACACTTCCTTGGATGCCTGGTGGAAAAGAACTTTGGAATTTTATCTCAAAAAATAAACCACATATCTTATCAGCTTACGTAGAAGAAAGCTTTGATCCAAACTGTATACCAGGTAAATCACATTGGGCAAGAACTAATTTAGGAATTGCTCCAGGTAATATTAATCTAGTCAAAAGAGTACAGAAACAAAACTATGCCAAAGTGGCAGGCCAACCTGCTATTTTAATAGATGATTACAAGAAAAACACAGATCAATTTACAGCAAAAGGTGGTATAGGAATATTACATACCACTACTTCCAATACTATTAGAGAACTTAAAAAACTAGGTTTCTAGTATCAAATCTTATAAATATCCCTATATATCAACAATTGAGTACCTAAAATTTAACAAAGGGAGAGAATAATATGTCAAGTTGGACTAAAGCAGATTCAGCTGCTGGAGCACCATTATGGGCTGCTACACAGTTTAATCAAGCGCCGAGTACGGCAAATAGAACATCACTATACAACGGTAGTGTAACTAATTTTATAACAGGTGTAACACTAGCTATGTTTAATTACAATACTACTGAAACACAATCTGGTAAAATTGCACATACTGGCTGGGTAGTGACTACAGCAGGTTCAGGTGGTAGAACAGGAAGAACTCAATACGAGACTCTTGTTTGTTTAACATCTAACTAATAATTAATTAAATATGGGCGGCCAAAAGGCCGCCTATATACTATATGAGTAAATTGATCTAGGAAAATACCTAGAGTAGCATTCCCGAAAGGGTTAATAGGAGATAAAAATGGCAGACAAAAAAATCACGGCGTTAACCGATTTAGGTGACGCTTTAGCAAGCACAGACTTGTTTCACGTAGTTGACGATCCGTCAGGTACACCAATCAATAAAAAAGTAACAGCAGCGGATGTTTTTAATAACATTCCTTCTTTTATTTCATTTAAAGATGCAGTACAAACAATTACTGGTGATGGTTCAACATCAACAGCAGTAACATTAACTGAAAGTACAACTTTGGTAGACGCTACATCAGCGGCTGCTCCTGTTACTTTGGCAGCGGCTTCAACAGATGGCCAAGTTAAGATGATTTTAAATTCATCAACTTCAGGTACAAATAATGTAACAATTACACCAACAAACTTTAAACAAGGTACAACAGTTACACTTAACGCTCCTGGCGATAGTGTTGTTATGATGTACAAAAGTTCTTTTTGGTATATAATTGGTGGCGACGATTATACTGTTGCTTAATAGATTGGAGTTATTATGACGATTGATGAACAAACATTAAAAGATGAAAGAAAAGTATTAGAAGATGATTTTAATACTATGTCAAATAGAATTAAACAAGTTGAAAAAGATTTAGGTCAAATGAAAAGCAATTTAAATGCTTTATATGGAGCCATTCAACAAGTAGATAGACTATTGACAAAATTAACACCAGCTGACAATAAAGAAATGCCAGCTGAAAAGGAGAAAGCTTTAAATATAGCTACAAGTTAATATGAAAAAATTTAAAACTTTTATAACTGAAGATAGTATAGAAGATTTTGAAGAAGATATTATTAAAGAAACTCCACCTAATACTGCTGATGCTATGAAACGTTATAAAGCAGGTAAGGCTGGATTTACAGATGTAGCACATTTAAAGGCAAAAGGTCTGATACCTCGTAGTGATGGAAAAAAACGAAAATCAGACAAGTACAATTAAAGAGGAGAACAATGAAAACTTTTAAACAACACATAAAAGAAGGTATGTCACCTTTAGGTGTTGGATCAGAAACAACTAATTCAGTTGAAGACGGTTCAATGGGTGCTCATAATATTGAGAACGCTGACATATTAAAAAGAGTTAACGCTTTTGTTGGTTCTATTGCCGAAAGGGAATATTTAAAACCACAACAAGCAGTTGACGAATTAAGAGAAAAGTTACATAGAATAGGCCTGACCGTATCACCTTGTGATATTGAAGGAGATTCTGGTACTGTAACTTGTGAAGTGAAACAATTTGGTGGTAGATTTGGTAAAGATACCGATGGTTCTGATATAAATGATGATGGTATATCTCATAGAAAAGAGGGTGGACTTAAAATGGAAGTTAAATATGAAACCCTACAAAACGGAACATCAAAGGTCTACGCTAAATTAGTGTAGTTAATGTTTAAAGAGATAACCAAAGATAATTGGCTGTTATTTGCACAGCAAAATTATGATAATCCTACTCTACAGAAAGAGCAGGAATTTTATGATGATATAAAACGGTTTAAGTATCTTAAAAGGTTATTTCGTAAGTATAGAGTAACTAAAAAAATTAAGGTAAGATTAGCAGTTAATCATGTTATAATCTTAGCAAATGTTTTTAATATTGAAGTGGCCTGTACATTATTATTATTTAAAATTGATAAAGTATATTGGCCATATTTAAAATCTATACTAAACTATTTGGGATATTTGTATCCACACGAATTAAATAATGTGAATACAGACAAACAAATAGATGAACTATTGAATAAGGAACTATAATGGCAAGTAGATTAATTGACACATTAATAACTTATCGTATTGTTAAGTTACTTGTAGCACCTTTTGAAAAACAAGAGGCGTTTAAACAAGGTATTATTGACAAAGACGGTAAAGTATTAAAGAAAAATAAAGAGTTAAAAACTCAAGCTGAAAAAAAGGCTTATACTTTTTTACACAGATTTGTTTTTAATTTAAAAAGAATACTTAAAAAAGTTGGTCTTGGTAGTAAATTAGGATCTTTTGCTGTCGCTCTTACTCTACTTTTAAAAGAAAATAAAGAGTATGAACAACACAAAACATTAATTGAAAGTGCCGTAATATCTTATTTAAAAGAAACAAATCAATACGATCAATTACTTAATGAACAAGGTGAAGTTAAACCTGTTTATGATACCGAACCTGTTATGACTTGTTTTGGTATTGATGTATATGAAAAAGACGGACAACTTTATTCGGAGGACGAATATGAAAAGCTTTAAAGAATTGGCACAAGACATAGTAAACAATATGGATGAAGACGCACCTACTAATTCAGTAGCAGGTGGTGGTGTTGACTTGGCTCCTAACGCTGCTGTATCACAATCTCCTCATATGATACGTAGAAAAAAAGAACAAGGTGACGAACAAGAAAAAATAAAGAAAAAAATCAGTAACATGGTCAAAGAAAATAATGATAACAATAATGTTATGTTAAAACAAGTATTAGATGGCCTTGATAAAGTTGATACAAAAATTGATGAACAGATTTATGGAAAAACTGAAATTAAAGTAAAAGAAGAAAAAGAATATAAAACATTTAGAGATAAGTTTAATGGCTAAAATAAAAACATTAAAAGAATATATTAGTTATATGGGTGGTTATAGAATTGGTTATGTGGATAATATATCGCCAATGGTTAGTTTAGGTGATACACCACCAAAGGGTCAAGCAGGTAAAGATAGTAGAGGTGTTGGTTTAAATGCCAACTATACATCACAGGCCGCTGGTACAATGAGGCCATTTATAACAGCTAATAAAGAATATGATTTAAAAGATAAAGCTTTGTATATGAAACTTGTAAGACAGGCTATGTCAGTTATGCCTGGTTCTGAAAAGCAAAAACAAATTAAAAAAGAAATTGAAAGAGTACAAAAAAGATTAGGTATTAGAGAAGATACAAATAGAATACCAAGAAAACCAGGACAGAAAGCTGGTTCAGATAAACATTCAGATTTATA
>Ga0209932_1000508_pt1 | contig 11241 bp, 21 predicted proteins | sample SalPon2_B_H2O_MG_2_FD_185728 | JGI IMG/M metagenome (GOLD analysis project Ga0209932, IMG submission 185728) | Salt pond water microbial communities from South San Francisco under conditions of wetland restoration - Salt Pond MetaG SF2_B_H2O_MG... ...
GATGCTTTAGAAGCATATAAAGAAGCAGCAAAAGCAGATGATTATCTGTTTGGAGAATACAATGGATATGAAGCATATGAGGAGGGTCATTAAGACCCTCTTTTTTTATAAATATCCTTATAAAGGGCAAATTAAGAATTAAAATGAAAGCTTTATCTCAATCAGAATATGGAGAACTTAGAAATCTCTATGAAAGCATTTACACTCCCAAAGTAGATCTCACAGAAGAACTTCTTGATGAAATCTTTGATGAGTTGGTTGATGAATATATCGAAGAAGGATACTCTGAAGAAGATGCAATTGAAATTGTCGATGAGGCAGTTGATCTTTATATTGATGAGGTTCTCTGTGAGGTAAGTGACTCTTATTATGATAGTGCCGTGAGAGCATCGAAGAAGGCAGCACAGGGCATTGATAAGGCAGCAAGACAGAAGAGGAGAGCAGGTCAGGTCAGATATGCTAAGAGAAAGGCAGGAGAGGCATTTAAGAGAGGAAAGGAACTTGCTGGTGCAGCAAAAGCAGGTGCCTCATTGGCAAAAGACTTTGCTGGGGATGAGTTGAGAAGAGCAGGTCGTAAGGCAGCACATGCTGTTACGAGTGCTCCCGACAAGGCAAAGGCATCGGTTGACAGAAAGAAGAAAGGCATCAAAGGATTCATTAAGCGCCAGGCACAGAAGGTTGTCAATCGCATGAGTGAAGAACTAGAAGCAATTGAAGAAGATTCACGTCGTATGAGCAATAAGCAACATACTCAACGTGTAAGATCCAACATTAAGTCTTTTGGAAGCAACTATACTCCTCCTAGTAATTATGATCCTGATGCTAATCGTGGTAAAGGAGAAGTTCTCACTGCTAAGCAGATGGAGAAAAAACGTCGTAAGGCACTTCGCCAAGAAGAACTAGAAGCAACCGGATTGTTCTCTGAAATGGAGATCGAAGCAATCATGGAAGCAGAAATGATTGATGAGAACCGTGCTGCTATGGGAAGGATCAATAAGGAGTATCATCGCAAGAAAGAAGCAGAAGCGATGGCGTCGAGAACCAAATCTTCTAAGGATAAAAAGGCTGCGCCAACCAATCGGAAGAATGATAACCCAATGTATGACCCGAGTGTAAATACTCGTGCGAAGAACTTCAAGTTTACTGGTGAAGAAGTAGAAGTTGATGAAGCAATGAGTTCTTATGATCGTAATCGTAAGAGAGCAGCAGAAAGAGCAGCAGCAAGAAATGCCGCCAGAGATGCCGGTAAGACTGGTGTAGTTCCTGGTGTCGGTTATGTGACCCCCAGAAGGGAGAGAGAAACTTATGTTGACTCTGCAGGCATAACCCGTCATAAGTCTGGTGCTAAAATGCCTAAGGACTGATATAAAACTTACATAATACACAGCAGGGCTTGACACCCTGCTTTTTTATTGCTAGACTAGGTTTGTCTCCATTGAAGATAAATAATAGCTCATTGAGTTCTATAAGATGAGCTATGAAAACCCATGGACTTATGATGGGAAAGTTTTTGACTCTGATGCTATTCATGAGTATTTTGGTTTTGTTTACTGTATTACCAATCAGTCCAACGGACGATCGTACATTGGGAGAAAGTATTTTTGGTCGTTCAGAAAACCTCCTGGAAAAAAGAGAAAAGTAAAACAAGAATCAGATTGGAAAAAGTATTATGGTTCTTGTCCTGAGTTAAAAGAAGATATAAAAAAGTATGGTAAAGAGACCTTCAGTAGAGTTATACTGAGTTTGCATACGACTAAAGGTCTTTGTAACTATGAAGAGACCAAACAATTATTTTTGAATAATGTCTTGAGTGAATCTCTTGACACAGGAGGTCCGGCATACTATAATAGCAATATCCTAGGCCGTTACATGCGGAAAGATTATGGAAATTTTGGAAAAGACACTGCAAGTGACACACGACTGGGCAGTTGATCGAATGCACACTCTATGTGATATGAAAACTGATGACGTGCTAAAATCTGTTGAAGATGCTCATGCTATTCAGTCAGAATTTGCCGAATGGTTAGATCCTGATATTGAGGATCATGAAATTTATTCTCTGGAGTATCTTGGAGAAGATTAATATTTTCTTCTATATACCCTGTGCCGTATGAAAAACAATACTGTTTTTGAAACGGATGTTCTATGTAATTAATTCAATGCTTAAATCTATTCTTGCTTCATTCTGTTTGACAGCATCGGCAGCTTGTGCCTATCCATCAATTACTGAAATTGATAATCCTCCTTCAGTTGATGTTTCCGAAAATGTAGAAGAAGCAATTAAACTTGAAGTGGTTGAAAAAACATGGAAATGTCCTGAATGCAATCCTAATGAGCAGTATGTTTTAGCAGCACTTCAAGAGCATACAAGAATTACTGATCGCAATGCATTAGCAACTATTCTTGGCAATATTAAATCAGAATCAAATTTTCATCCAAATATTTGTGAAGGTGGTGCAAGAGTTTCTTATGATAAATGTTATTCTGGTGGTTATGGATTGATTCAATGGACTTCTATTGGACGATATAAAGGACTTGGTAAATTTGCTGTCAAGTATGATTGTGATCCAAGTACACTTGAATGTCAAACTCGTTATATGATTAATGAAAATATTTTCCAAAGATACCTTCCAGAGTTTGAAGGAACTGGTCGTACAGTAAGACAATATATGGTTCCTGCATATTACTGGTTAGGTTGGGGAATCAAAGGTCATAGAGAACTTTATGCTTATGATTACACTAAGAAAATGGTATTAGTATGATTAAAAAAATTAAATCGGCAATTAAATCCACAGTATCAACACTTAAAAAAGTTTCCACTAAAGAGAAAAAACTTGAATGTGTAGTTGATGATCAAAAAGTCGATTGTGCCAAACTAGAAGCACCCATCCATGAGTGTGATTTTGGTCACTTTAGTCATGGATATAGTCCTTATGGAAATATTCCTTCAGAAAATAGGTACACTTATACTGGTGTTCCTGCACCTGTAAGTATTCCTTATGATCCTTGGTTTGGATCTGCACCAAAATCACAAAAAGCAATTCAGTATGAAGAAAAAGTTGCCGCAGAATCTAAAATTAAAGAAGAGCAAAGAAAAGAAAAGACTCAAGAACCTGAAAACATTCACCAAGTGATGTATGAGAAAGCAACTAAAAATTGGAACACTGTAAAAGAAACTCAAGGTGGTTCTGAGAACTTTCAAGAAGGTTCTGGTGGTTGGAACTCTGGCACTGGTATGGGACAATATCGATGAATAAGGATTGGCGTTACAGTAAGGAAAAAACTGCACTAAGAACTAGTGCTCTTAATATTCTTCTTCATAAATTTGGGAGAGAAATTAATTCTGATGGAACACCAAGATATTCAAATCAAAGTATTTACGAATGTGCCCATGATTGGGTGTCACAAGGTAATGTAAATACTAATGGACTAGTTAAATACTATGAGGCATATTACTCATGAAAAATCTTTTTGCTGCATTAATAGTAGCAATTTCATTTAGTTCTTCGGCAATTGCCAAACCAACTAAAGGATTCAATACTATGGACTCTTTGGGTTGCATGATCTTACGAGAATGCACCGACAATGTTCGAAGAATCACAAGTATCAAGGATATTAAAAATAACTATCCCGACACTGATTATTCTGCTATTAATGTGGAGTTTGACCAGATGTTGGTATCCCTTGATAAAGTCGGAGTTATGGTTTTTTTAGCAGACCAAAAATACTTTCCAGTCGGGCATCGTGGTGTTTATCATACTGTAAGTAACAACTTTTATTTGAATGATGCTTTTATGCATCGACCATCAACACTTATGACTGTTATGCGTCATGAGGGATGGCACGCTGCACAGGATTGTATGGCAGGTAGTATTAAGAATAGTTTGGTTGCTATTATTAAACCAGAAGAAGATGTGCCCAAACTTTGGAGGAGAATGGTAGAAGACACTTATCCAAAACATTCAGTGCCTTGGGAATCGGAAGCAACATGGGCAGGTAAGACTGAAGGTATGACTGCTAAAGCACTCTCTGCTTGTGCTACTGGTAAAATGTGGACCATATATCCTCCCACACCTCTGACTAAAAAGTGGTTGATTGAAAATAACTATATTAATAAATAATAAAATCCTACATAGGAAAACCAGCCAAGAAGAGTTCTGTGAAAAACTCCTTGTGTTATAATGGTAAACTCTTTGTTGGATATTAAAACTCAAGCATGACTAACTTAACAAGAGATGTATTAATCAAAACCATAGTTGCTGAAGAAATGAAAGAATGTGATGGTAATGATTATACAAAACAACTTAAGAATGTCTATCATAAATGGGAACACGAATCAAGTGAAGTTCTTTGCAAACAATATAATAAGATCGTGAATACAAATCTGACAGTAGATGTATTGACACCCTAAATAGAGTTGCCTTACTCTATACTCATGCTCGGAAACAAATCCAAAGCAAAGGTAGAAGAGAAAGACGACCACCATGAAGATAAGAGTGAAGTCCTTGGTAATTTGGTGAAAGTTGTTGTACTTATATGGTCTGCTTCTTTACTTACCTTTAGTTACGTTAGACTTCCTAATGGTCAAAAGATTTTAGATTTTGATCCTACGTTTATTGCATCAGTCTTTTCAGGATCACTTGCTGCATTTGGTTTAAGTCCTGCTAAGAATGGTGGTGCTCAAGCAAAAGCACCTGCAAAAAAAGAACCTGAAGTTGTATCTGCAGTAGAACCCAAGAAATACTAATGCGTAAATCTACTGAGCAAGTTACAGAGCATGTACCGAGTAAGTCTCCTTTTAAAATTGTAGCATTAGTAATTGGTGGAGTTATTGGTATTGCTCATATTGGTGTTTTGGGGCATTTGATTAATGCTAGCAACACAATTAAATACCCAATTATTAATCTTCCTGATGGGAAGTATTCTTCTTATAATGTACAAGTTGGAAAAGATGGGTATAAAATTGAGTATCGTGCAAATGACCCAAAGGTTTTGACCTCTGAAAGGTCAATGAATTTGGATAAGAATAGAAGAGGTCTCTTTGGTGGTGGAAGTGAGCAGAGAAATGAATATCGTCGTGATGAATATACTGCTGAGGGATATCGTAATATGCAAGGTGGAGGTGAAATAAATGCTGAGGGAAAGTCTGCAAAAGATATAGAGTGCATCGTGGCGGACGCTGGAGCACGGAGTCAAGGTGCGATGGCGGGAACTAGTATTGCTGCTGGTGCCATTATTCCTGCGGTTGCTAATATTCCTTATATTGGATGGTTAGCATCTGGATGGGCTCTTATTTTGGGGCAAAAAGTTGGATCTGAAGTTGGATCTGAAGTTGGTAGTGTATTTAATGACTGTTAATGGAATTATTTTTAAGACCACTGAATGATTTTAATGATCCTACTTGGAGTGTAATTATATCTCTTGCCATTCTTTTGGCAGGAGTTTTATATTATGTTGTCTATATACTTCGTATGGCTTCTGATGAAATGAGAAATGAGCGACCTGACGAATAAGGATGCTGAACAAGATTCTAAACTTGCTGTTCTGGAAAGTAGAGTGGAAAGTTTTAGAGAAAGAGTTATTTCTTTAGAGGAACGTATGAAAGAAGTTCCTCAAATGAGTGAATTAGATTCCTTTGCAAGTCGCATTGAAAAACAAAATGATGATCTTAAGAACAGGGTCAGACAACTAGAACGTTGGGTATGGGGTGCTGCTGCAGTCATTGCGGTTGGTGCATTTGTGATTGGTATTGCAGCAAACGCACAGGAGACAAATCATGGGAGCAATGACCCCACCAAGTCGGAAGAGTTGTTACAACTTCCGAGTTATAGAAATTAATCGTGTTGTCGATGGTGATACTATTGACGTTACTATTGATCTCGGGTTTGATCTATACAAGAAAGAAAGAGTTAGAGTTGCAGGAGTTGATACGCCTGAGAAGAGAACAAGAGATGATGAAGAGAAAGCATTAGGTTATGATGCAACAAATTGGTTAAAAGAAAAATTAGAAGGAGCAATTAGTGGTGATGATGACCTTATTATTCGTACTGAGCTTGTCGGTGGCATGGGCAAGTATGGTCGTTTACTTGGGTGGTTGTACATTGGTGACGCAGAACTCTCCCTCAACGAACAAATGATTACCGAAGGATATGCTTGGGAATATGATGGTGGTACCAAACAAAAGAATTTTGAGGAATTGCGTGAAATTCGTCGTGCTCATGGCACATTAGTTGAATGATATCGACCCTTTACATACTTTTACTTCTTTTCCTTTTAACAACGGGAATGTTGGCAGTGGGAAATAAAACATCAATCAATAGGAAATACTAAAATGCAAAAGTTAGTCAATGTAGTTGCACTACTTTCAGGTCTTGTATCACTATCAGTTCTTGGTGGTGGAGTATATTTGTATTTTAATAAGGATGCAATGATTGAAGATGCAAGAGCAAAAGCAACAGAAGCAATTACTGAAGCAATTACTGAGGCACTTCCTGGAATGATTGATAGTGCTATGCCAGAGATTCCAGCACCAGCAGAATTGCCAAAAGAAACTGGTGGTGTGTTGCCTTTCTAACAATTTGATGAGAAATGTTAAATAGCAATAATATTACTGCTCTTTTTTAATGACAAGATCTGTACCTAGAAAAAAACAAAAAGATAATCAAGATAAGTTTTTCTTGTATGTTATCTTTTTTCATCTCTTCACTGCTATTTCTAACATCTTTAAAGATTGATGCCTGAAATTAGTGATGTAAAAATCAATGAGATTGGTATTCCTCCAGTCAGGAGTATCTTTACTGGTCTCCCTGAACCAGTCATTACAAATGTATCACCACCAGTTACTGTTACTATAGGAACTCCTATTATTAATGTGCCGGGGTGTGTGGAATATAATCCAAATGGTCCTGGGGTTGATAATGACCCTAATGGAAACAGGGTGATATGTGATGCCACTGTGCCATCATTTAATCCTATGGATTATGATCCTGATGAGATGGTGATGACTGGTCCACCAGAACCTGTTCCTTCTTATGAGGGTGATACACTGGAGATGCCAAAGACCCCAACATTAGATATACCACCAGGAGCACCTCCTGTTACTGCTATTGTAAATCGGGAGGAGAAAGAAGAACCTGTAGAGGTAATCGAAGAACCATCATTTGTAGAAAAATACTTGCCGTCAGCACAAGAAGTATCAACAACAGTTACTATTGCTGTCGCAGCAGCAACAGCAGCAGTGTTTGGTAAACCACTAGCAGATTTGATATTAAAACTTATCAAACCAGCAGTCAAGAAAATAATCAAGAAAGTACAAGATAAGATGGGTGCTAAGGAAGTGGTGCTTTCTGTTGCTGAGAGACGCCAGTTGCAGAGGGATTTAAGGAAGTAGGAATAGAATGACGGTGTGGAGCAATAGCATTCTTATTCATCACTGTCACGTCAGCACATAACTTTGCCATCTCTGTGCCGGGGGTGAACATAATTCCCTCTTTCATTAGATTTCCACAAGTCTTAAGTCTAGCCAGTTCAAAATCTAATCTTTTATTAGCAGTCAGTTGTTGCTGTAAAGCAATCTGTGTTGCTGCTGCTTGTTTACATTGTTCTTGTAGTTTTTTGTCTAATGGTCTGGACCATGTAGCGGAGAATCCAACACCTAGACTATAGTTATCTTTCTGTCCGGTTCTTGTATTTTTGTAGAAGATAACATCACCGGGATTATCTAACACACCATCCTCATTTAGATCACTAACATCATATACAGGGTCTTGATAGTATGGTTCATATGGTCTGGCAGATGATACACTGCCCGTTACATATGGAGTGAAGTTTAGAGTAGGTCCCTGACACTGGATCCCACCGCCGTAAGTGTTTGTGATGTATGGACCCTGTAAAACCTGTATTGCCTGATTAGTAACAGAACCTGAAGAGTTAGCAACAGGATTAGCTGTGGCGCTAACACCACCCACAGTATTAGCCAATGCTTGAGATGGTGATAATACACTTAAAATTATTGAGAAAAAATAGAGGTGGTATCGGTTATGCTTTCTATTATTGTTTCTCTTTGAATAATCGTCTGGTTTTGTAGTCCTGGTCCTTGATAGGATTCTGTGAATTGAAATGCTGCTCCAGGATTTGATTGTTTCCAGGTTTGATTTCCTTGTAATCCTGTCCATGTCGAAGTCACTCCGTCTATAGTATTAGTTCCCGCAGTTGATGGGGTTAAATTGATTGTTCCACTCGCAGTTTCTACATTACTTCCGGTTACAGAATATTGATAACCAGTAGAGTAATCCATCGAGTTAATGGTTTCTGTAATCTTTTGTGTCGTTTCGGTATGACTCGTCATAGAGCCTTGGGTAAAGTTAGGCACGACTGGGACAGCTTGTGCTGCTCCATGTGCCATACCAAGAATCAATCCGAGACCGATTGCTTCTTGTAGTCTTGTCATCAGTCAAAAATAGATACTTCAGATACAAATTGTCCGATAGCAGATGTGCCAGCACCACCAGCACCTACAGTGATAGCACCATCTGTTGTGATAGTACCAGTAGGAGTACCAGTTCCAGCAGCAGTAGAGGTAAGATCGCCAAAGTTAGCAACATCACCAACACTTACAGCAGCAGAAGGAATAGCATCACCAGCAGTAAAGGAGTTTGAGAAACTGAATGTAGTACCATCAGTTGTTTGATATGCTGTAGGAACAGAACCAGGAGCAACACCGCTGGAAAGAGTTCCAAGACCACCTACAGAATAATCGGCAGATGCTTTTGAACCACCACCAACATCGAGAGTTACACCATTACCGGATACAGAGTAGGAGTTTCCAACTCTTACTGCTCTGGTAGCAGCAGCATCAACCGTTAGTTGAACACTAGATGAAAGTTTATGTGTAAGGGCACCGGCATTTGCTGCTGTACCTGTCATCAATAACATTCCAAAAGCAATTAATGCTTTTTTCATTTGAAGGATTATATGTATAACTGAGATTATTTATGATTCTGATTAGCATAAATAAAACGAATTCGTAAAATTGAAATGAACGAACAACAAAATCATTTAACACAACTCATTGAGCAAAGATCCAAACTTGCATCAGATTTAGAAGCACTTGGAAATCAATCTACAAGAACCAGAGAGTTGTTCTTGAAAACGCAAGGTGCGATTGAATATCTGGAAGCAGTCGGAGTTACACTGCCAGAACCAGAAGTCACCGAAGAAGAAGTAGAAAAAGAGATTGAGGAAGTAAATTGATTTATGAGTGAAAGAAAAGAACATATTGTCCATATGAAACAATTAATAGGACAAAAAGATAGACTTATAGGACAATTAGAGCAAACACAATCTCAGTTATCAAAAATTAAAGAACTTATATCTAAAACTCAAGGTGCTATTGAGTATCTGGAAGCTATTGGCATTCCCCAATCTGATGAGGAAGATGTGAAAATGGAAGAAACTTTAAAAGAAAATGAAACTTCTAAAGAGGATTCAAAAAATATGAAATCATCATTTCTTCCCATAAAGACTTGACAGGGTTTCCCATATACTCTATAATATATGGGTACTCAAGGGCAAGTAGCTCAGCTGGATAGAGCCACGCACTTCTAATGCGTTGGTCGGGGGTTCGAATCCCTCCTTGCCTGTTGTCCTTTTTTCTTTTATGGACAATCTCGATAGATACAAGTTTGGTGGAAGACCACAAGATTCAACCAATCTTCTTTTACTCATAAGTGAGTTGGAAGGTGTATACCAAAATCTCAAATATATGGGTTTTGGTAAAGACTTGGATACTATTGACGAAATGAAGAAAAGATATTATAGTCTTTACTTCAAGGTCAAAAAAGAAGAAAAGGCAAACAATCCCCTGTAATCCCATCGACCGAGCAAGCGAACGGGCCCGACTGTTAATCGGAGATTGGTAGGGGCAGTACCTACGATGGGAGTTTCTAACCTCTAAAATATTATAAATAATAATATAGTTAGAGGTTAGAATGTCTGGTAAAGCAGTTGTCCAATTTCGTCAAAGAAGAAAGAGGTGGGCAGTTGATGCATTTGGTGGTAAGTGTGGTATTTGTGGTTATGATAAATGTGTTGAGGCATTAGAGTTTCATCACCTTGATCCATCCCAGAAAGATTTCACACTAACATCATCCGTAGCAAATAGACAAGTATTTGTTGAAGAACTTAGAAAGTGTGTTTGCTTATGCTCCAACTGTCATCGTGAAGTTCATTCTGGTATTGCTAATATCCCAGATAATGTGCTAAAATTTGATGAAAGGTTTAAGGATAAACCTTTACCAGAAAAACCGAAGCACCCTTGTAAAGAGTGTGGAAAACTAACAACTATCACCCAAACATTCTGTTCAGTAAAATGCTCTCGTAAAAATAGAGAAGTTGCTGATTGGCCAAGTAATCAAGAGTTACAAAAACTAGTTCTTGAAAATGGTTATTCTGCTACTGGTAGAATGTTTGGTGTTAGTGATAATGCTGTTAGAAAACGGTTAAAACGCCTCTAAAGCATTGTGGTGATGCACCGCTCTTGTAAAGCGGAGACGACAGTTCAATTCTGTCTAGAGGCTTGACAAGGTTACGATCTTGTCTTATACTTCTTTCGTCCGTGTGAAGGAAGTGTATTGGGGGACCTCTAATGCCCCCATACCTTGCGGATATAGTTTAGGGGTAAAATCAGAGCCTTCCAAGCTCCAGTCACCGGTTCGATTCCGGTTATCCGCTTCGGGATTATTCCCGATTGTTGTAAAACTTTATAAATAACCAAGTGAAGAAGCCTCAACTACTCGCTAAATCACGAAGTTTTTAACAGAGACACGTCGAGTCTCTTTCCATCCGCAGGTATATTACTCTGCGAGAAAATAACGAGGTATTAAGAAATGATCAAATCTGTATTCGCAGCAACTGCTGCTCTCTCCATGTCCGCTGGTGCTGCTTTTGCAGGTCCTTACGTGAATGTCGAAGCCAACTCTGGTTTCGTCGGCAGCGACTATCAAGGAACTGTAACCGATGCTCACGTAGGATACGAAGGTCCTCTGGGTGAATCTGCTGCTTGGTACATCCAAGGTGGTCCTGCTCTCGTCTCTCCTGACGGTGCTGAAACCGAAGTTGAGTTCTCCGGTAAGGGTGGTGCTTCTGTCGCACTGACCGATGCTCTGAGCCTCTATGGTGAAATTTCGTTCATCACCGGTGACAATGACACTGGTTATGGCACCAAGGCTGGTGTTAAGTACT
>Ga0209932_1000513_pt1 | contig 11214 bp, 10 predicted proteins | sample SalPon2_B_H2O_MG_2_FD_185728 | JGI IMG/M metagenome (GOLD analysis project Ga0209932, IMG submission 185728) | Salt pond water microbial communities from South San Francisco under conditions of wetland restoration - Salt Pond MetaG SF2_B_H2O_MG... ...
CCTTTGTATAAAGAACTATTAGAATATGAAGAATAATTTCTGCATACTTCCTTTTATTCATTTGAGTACAAGGACAAATGGTGCCATGCAGTTGTGCTGTCATGCCAACAGTGGTAGTGCGGAAGACTATAGGAGTATAGGACATAACAGAAAAGATACTGGAGAGTTTGTTTATGTAGACAAAGATAGACCGTCTGAATATTGGAATACAGAATACTATAAGAATGTTCGTAAAAAATTTATAGAAGGCAAAGCGCCTGTTGAGTGTAGAGCCTGTTTCAAAGAAGAAGCATCGGGGTACAAATCTAAACGACAGTGGGAAAATGAAGAATGGCAAGACAAACTGTCATTTGATCAGATACTTGCTGAAGTACAGCCAGATGGCACAGCACCATTTGATATCAAATATGTGGATATGAAACTGGGTAACAAATGTGACTTGGCTTGTTTGATGTGTAATCCAGGTGACAGTTCGCAATGGATACCTGATTACAACAAACTAATGAAATCAAATATAGCACAAGAAACAAAAGACACTCTTAATTGGAAAAAAGAAGAAGGCAAACTAAACTGGTATAGACATGATTCTGTGTTTTGGAAAGACATACAAGACAAGTTGGACAGCATAGAAAGTTTCTATATAATTGGTGGAGAACCTACTATTAACTCGGAGTTTGAATCCTTCTTAGAAATGTGTGTCAAATCCGGGCATAGCGACCGTATAAAGCTCCGTTTTAATACAAACGGCCTAACTACTGCGGAAAGGCATTTAGAGCTGTATACGTGCTTTAAAAACGCTTTAATCCACCTTTCTGTAGACGGTGTAGGTGCCTATCATGACTTGATTAGGTATCCCAGTAATTGGACAGAAATGGAGAAAAAGTTGGATTGGTGGGATAATACTCCAGACAACATAGATGTTACTATAGACACCACAGCATCAGTGTTAAATGTAATGCATATACCAGATCTAGTTAAATGGAAAGTAGAAAAACAGTTTAAAAAAATTAATAAGTTTCCAACCAACAGAGGATTAATTGGATTACATTTTTTACACAGTCCAGATATTTTAAATGTGACAGTTCTACCAAAACATCTAAAGCAACTAGTGAATGAAAAGTATAATGAATTATTTGACTGGCTAGGAGCGGATGTAGTAAACAAATATAAAAAATTTCATGCACTGTTAGATTTTATGAACAGCAAGGACAATAGTCACATGTGGCCAAGAACATTAGAGTATTTAGATAACATGGATTCTATTAGACAAACAGATTGGAAAAGTGTATTATTAGATTATGATAAAACCAGACGCTAAAGAACTTTACCATAAACACATCAAAGAAGTTAACAATTCTTGGTGCCCTGTGCCATGGGGACAAATCAGTGTACACAACTCTGGTGAGTACAGAGCCTGTATACAAGCAAGAAGTTGTAAAAAAACTCGAGGCATAGTGCGTGACAAAGACGGAACAATAATGAGAGCAGACACACACAGTATTGATGATGTGAGAAATTCTCCATTGTTAAAAGAAGTTAGAAAGTCAATGCTGGAAGGAAAACAGCATGAGATGTGTATAAGATGTAATAGAGAAGATGCCACAGATGTTCCAAGCAGAAGAAGAAATGCAATCATAGAGTATTATGACAAATACAAATATGATTATTGGAAAGCAGTCAGTCATTGTCATGAAGATGGTGAGTTGATGTTGCATGAAAGTAATGTGCTGGAATATGATATACGTTTGGGTAATTTATGTAATTTAAAATGCAGAATGTGTCACCCAAGTGAAAGCACACAATGGTATGACGAATGGTTTGACACTATGTTTAAAGGATTCAAGTCTGATTTTACACAGGTAGAAATGTTTAAAGAAAATAATAAAGTGAAATTAAAAAATGATATTTACAGTTGGTATCAACACAGTAACTTTTATGATCAGATGTTTAAGAATTCCAAACAGTTGAGAAAAATATATTTGAGTGGTGGCGAGCCCACACTGGTAGAAAACATGTATGACTTGTTGCAAAAATTTATTGATCAAGGTTGGGCCAAAGACATAGAGTTAGAATATAATATCAACTTGACAAATATACCTCGCAGAGCAATTGAGTTATGGCATCACTTTAAACAAGTCACATTAGGTGGCAGTATTGATGCAGTAGGCGAACACAACAATTACATTAGATATCCAAGCAAATGGAACAAAGTAGATGAAAATGTCAAATGGCTAGATGCTAACACTAATCCAAACATAAATTTCTTTTGTACAAGCACTTGGCAGATATTGAATGCAACACAGATACTGGATATTGCAAAATGGCAAATTGAAAATAAATTTGTTAAATTTAATCGTATGGCTAACAGTGTATTCTTTTCAATGCATTCATTGTCTTCTCCTACTTATCTAAATGTAAAAGCACTACCTAAAGAATTAAAACAACATGTTCAACAAGAATTTGAAAAATTTGACAAAGAATATTTTAGACCATGGATTGACAGTTTGCCACAAGACTTTGAATTTGCCAATACACATTATCCAGCAGAATGGAACGGCAGACAACCATGGGACAACAACAAAGAACATTTGTATGAAAAATTTAAATCAAGACTAGACAGCATGATTGATTTTATGTGGGCAGATGATTTGAGTGAACACTTTCCTGAGTTTGTAAAGTCAATGAGAACACAAGATCAATATAGAAATCAAAATTTTGACAAACTTTACCCAGAGATAAGTATGTATATAAAAAAGGAAAAACTATAATGCAAAAAAGTGAACTTTATGATTGGGTACCTGATAAAGGATCACGTTCACCAGACAAAACAGAGTTGTGGAGAGATGATCAAGGTCGTACCATGTTTGAATATGGTCGTGTTGACAGATTAGAATTAGAATTTAACAACACTTGTTTTTTATACTGTGGTGGTTGTGGAAGAACTTACAATCCAAAAATTGAAGCCGCTGGCAAACAGATTATGGCTTTGGAAGATATTAAAAGATTTTTTCCACCAGAATTTTGCAAACAGTTGAGATGGTTTTTGAGTTGTGGTAATTATGGCGAACCAGCCGCACACCCAGATGCATTAGAAATTCTCAGATGGTTCAGAGACAATGGTACAAAAAACGTTTCATTCAGTTCAAATGGTAGTTCTAGAGATCCTGCATTTTGGAAAGAAGCCGCAGAGATTATTAATGGACCAGGAGGTTCAAGAGGCAACATCAAAAACTACTATGGTGGTAGAGTAACTTTCAGTATTGATGGATTAGAAGACACAAATCACTTGTATCGTATTGGTGCCAAATGGGATAAACTGATGGCCAACACTGAAGCATTTATCAATGCAGGTGGCAGAGCAAGATGGCAGTTTATTACATTTAATCATAATTCACACCAACTACAAAGAGCCAAAGACATGGCCAAAGAACTTGGTTTTAGTGAATTTATTGAAAAAATGAGTTTTAGATTCTTACCAATACGTTTAGGAAAACGTCATGCAGAACAATTGGCTGAAGAGGCTGAGATACAGATGCTCAAAGAAAAAGAAGAACGAGTAAAACAAGAAACTGATGGTTTACTTGATACTAAATCTGGTAGAGTTAAACAAACTGATGATCGTATTCAAACTGATCACAAGATGGTCAAAAAGCAAGGCGGGTTAGGAGAACATTCAATCAATATTGATGATCAAAGAAAAAATAGACACCCTGACAGAGAGATGCTGGCTGGAATGAGAGCTGATGGAGTCAAAGGTGTAAAAGGTGTTGATCATTTTTCTAAGAAGCACAAGATTATTTGTCAAAACAGAACAGAGCCAAGAATCTATGTGAGTTTTGATGGTAAGATATGGCCTTGTAATTGGTTAGGCGGTATTGAGTATTACGAAGCAGATAAAAATCCATACAAACAGTATTGGCCTATACCTAGTATGGTTCATCACGGTCCAGAAAACGGTGTGCCTATGGATTTCAACAGTCTGTATGCACAAGATCCAAATGACCCAAGTCCTGTAAAAACAATACTAGAAAGTCCTTGGTACAGTCATTTGCTCGAAGAAGACTGGTCACGGTCAGATGATCCAAATGGTTCTTTACAGCCATCAAAATGCAAACAGATGTGTCACACAGAGTTAGGCACAGGCATATTTGAAAAAATGCGTAGAAATGAACAGAATCTTGTCACTGGAGAATACAGTGATGTATCTAAAACACACGGACTCACTCCACCGCAAGGTGGATCAGGATTTGGCGAAGGTTCTGCTATGAGAGTTGATGAAACTAAATTGTTCAAAGTGAATGATATTGTTGCCAGTGAAAATTATGACGACAACAGTGAAAACAAAATAGTTGGTGAAAAAGACATAAGGATCTATAGATACTACAAAGAAGTAGAACCAGGTAAATTTGTTACAACTCAAGTTGATGACGAAAGAGGCTACGATAAAGAATCAACTAAGGAAAAGTAATCTTATGTTGAAAACTTCTGACATACGAGAAATAATGATTGAGATTACAAGTAATTGTAATGCCATGTGTCTTGACTGTGGTAGAAATCTTGATGGAGTTAAGTTAAATCCACATTTGACTTTTGGTCCTAATGGAAACATGAAGTTTGAAACTTTCAAAAGTGTGTTCAATAAAAAAACATTGCCAAATTTTGATAAAACACATTTTGATGGAAACTTTGGCGACAGCATGATACATCCTGACAGTTTAGAGTTTGTAAAGTATTTGGCTAAAGAGTTTCCTGGCTCACGTATAGAAATAAACACAAATGGTGGTTATCATGATCCAGACTACTGGTATGAAATGGGCCAAATAACATCGCAAAATTTTAGAAACGAAGAACAAGTGTTGTTTGGCATAGATGGAATTGATAATGAAACACATGACAAGTATAGAAGAAATGTGGTTTATGATCGTATTATTGAAAATGCTACTGCCTTTATCAAAGGTGGAGGTCGTGCTGTATGGAAGTATTTGGAATTTGATCATAATGCACACCAAGTACAAGATGCTAGACAGATAGCACAACAAATGGGCTTTGTTGATTTCTTTGTTAAAAAAACTAGATGGAGAGAAAAAGCAATCAGAAAAGTCACAGGAGAAGAGCAATTTATTTTAGGTAATGCAAGTAAAAAGCATAAACAAGCACAAATATCAACTATACCAGAAAAAAATAATGATTATGTTAAACAAATTGAAACTAACATCAGAAAGTTTAAAGACTTTACTAATGAATGTGTAATTGAATGTCCTTGGTTAAAAAGACAGAGAGTACAAATTGAATATGACGGCAGAGTATGGCAGTGTTGTCATTTAAGTGGCAAGTATGGCAGTGGTACAGGATTTGCTATGCGAGATTATCAGTATTATGTTGACAAGCATGGCACAGATTGGAACAATATCAATAACAAATCTTTACAGGACATATTTGATCACCCTTATTGGAATGATTTACATGACAGTTTTAACAACAAAACAACAGATGCTATAAACCCAAGAATTCGTAGATGTGCTGAAAAGTGTGGACAAGGATTAGACTAAAATGACAAAAAAGTTTGTTTACATAATAGGTGATAGTTATTTTCGTAGTCATAAAGACAACTGGCTTGACCGTTGTTTTTCAAAATTTGATTATGAAATTGTAAACTTGTCAAAAGGTGGTGCAAGTTTTTGGAATCAGTATGATCATTTGGAATGTTTAATTGATAATAAAAATTTTCATAACATTGAATATTGTATATTAGGATGGAGTGATCCTTGTAGACCTTATGTCAAAAATGATCCTATGAACAATAATAATATTGATTTTGAATACAGACGTGCTTACTCAATGTTAATTTACATAAATGAAATTTTATATAAAAAATATTCTCAAATAAAATTTATTAATTATTTTTGTTTTCCTTATCTTCCACAATTTAAAAGTACAGATGATGAATATTTTATATTTGATAATCAAGTTACAGTTACGCCTGCATTATATAATTTAACTTATAAAAAGTACGGAGAGCAGTGCCAAGACATTGATAATCATTTTTTAGATTATCAACATGAAAAGATGTCTAGTATTTTACATGATATAATTTTATCTCAAAAAAAAGGCGTTGTGAATCTAAAAGGAGTAGTACATGAAGAATAAAATTTTTTGTCCTGCACCTTTTTTACATCAGTATGTTAATGTGAACAACCATGGTCACAAACTGTGTTGCATGAGCAAAGAAATAAAAAAGATGGATTCAAACCTCACAGTACAACAGAACATGGAAAACTTCTGGGTCAGTGATGAACTAAAACAGATAAGACAAGATTTTGTTGACAACAAATGGCCCAGTGCCTGTGAATGGTATTGTGGCAAGTACGAGAAACAAGGTGTGTACGAAGAAAGTTATAGACACAATTTCATAGACAGGTACAAAGACATAGATATTGAACAATACGATCTAAATGTTGAAACTGGTAACAAAACAGGTAAGCCAATTGATTTGGATGTTCGTCCAGGCAACACTTGTAATTTAAAATGTAGAAGTTGTACAGGTATATGGAGCAACACAATTCAAAAAGAAGTAGTAGCCAATCCAGAACTACAAGGAACATACTATGATACTGGAAGAAATTATTTTCAATTGGATACCAGCACAATAGATTTATCAAACATACAGTCATTAAAAATGAGTGGTGGCGAAACACTAGTTGATCCTAACGTTTATACATTTTTAAACAAAGCAGTCGAAGACGGATATGCAAAAAACATAGAACTACATTTGCTAACAAACGGAACATACATGCCAAAAAGAATTATTAGTGTGTTGGAACAGTTTAAGTCTTTGGTAATAAATGTCAGTATTGATGCTGTTGGATCACTTGAAGAATATTTGCGAACAGGCACAATATGGCCGGAACAAAAGCAGGTGTTTGAAACTGTGTTATCGTTACCAAATCTAAAGAAATGTGGAATTAATTCTGTGATACAGATCACAGGCATATTTGGTCTGCAAGATCTGATAGACTTTGCTTATGATTCCAAGTATACTAGCAACAAGAAATATAGGGGTGTAAGTTTTTTACCTATTGTGGATCCAGAGTTTCTATCAATAGGATTAATGACAGACACACACAAGCAAAAGATTATGAGAACAGTGGAACACAATATAGATAATGTCAAATTTGATAAGTTTGAATCGCAAATCAAACCAGTGATTAGTGAAGTACATCGTGTGTTCGACAATAGATCTGAGTTGCTACAACAAGGTCAGCAACATATAAATCGTTTAGATAAGATTAGAAACACCAGTATTGTGGAATTACAACCGGAGTTAGCAGAATACTATGAGTAATACTTTTTGTCCTATACCATGGATATTTCAAGCAGTGCGTAACAACGGTGACATACGAATCTGTTGTCAAGCCAATGTGACTAAAAATCAAGGTGTGGTAAGAAAAGCAGATGGCAGTTCTTATAATGCTGGCAAGGACAATATGTCAGAGGCCAGAAATGCTGAATTAATGAAAGCAGTTAGAAAAAACATGCTTGAAGGACGTTGGAGTGATGAATGTGGACGATGTCGTGTTGAAGAAGAATCTGGTTTAAGAAGCAGACGACAATATGAACAGCATTGGGATTTTAAATTTGAAGATGCAAAAAAAATTACTGATGCAGATGGCACTATTGACCCAGAACAATCATCATTGGTGTATTATGATTTGAGATTTGGTAATTTGTGTAATTTAAAATGTAGAATGTGTGGCCCCACAGACAGTCACAGTTGGTATGAAGATTGGTTACAGATTTATCCTGGAGATGGTTTCAAAGACACTCATGGATATGTACAGTTAAACAAAAATTCCAAAGGTAGACTGTTCACTAACGATTATGATTGGCACACTAGTGAAAGTTTTTGGAATCACATTGAATCAAACATACCAAACATGCAACATGTTTATATGGCAGGCGGCGAGCCTTTAATGATAGAAAGACATTATGACTTTTTACAAAAGTGCATAGACATGGGTCAAGCAGAAAAAATGAGTATTGAATACAATACTAACATGACCAACTTACAGCCAAGAGTTTTAGAACTATGGAAACAGTTCAAAGAAGTGCGGATTGGAGCCAGTGTAGATGGCATAGGCAAAGTTGTAGAGTATCAAAGATATCCTGCCAAATGGTCAGCAATACTAAAAAACTTGCAAACAGTTGATCAGTTAGGAGACAATGTGTATGCTTGGCTGGCTTGTACAGTTACAACTTTGAATGTGTTTCATATACCTGAATACATGAAATGGAAAATAAAAGAAAGTGGATTTAAAAAAATTAATTCAAGCAAACGCTTACCTGTGTTAACAATACATGTGGCACACTCGCCAACCACTGCTTGTATACAAACATTGCCGTCGGAAATGAAACAGTTGGTTAGAGAACAGTATGACAATTTCAAAGATTGGCTAATAAATGAAAATTTACCACAACATGTGGAACATGGTGCCATGGCAATTCTAAACAACATTGTTAGTTTTATGATGAAAGAAGACAAATCTGAAAAATGGGATTGGTTTTGTACATACACAAATCAATTGGACAAGTTAAGAAAACAAAACATTTTAGATGTGGTTCCTTATTACAGTGAATATTTTATTGACAAACCAAAAATTTAATAATATAATTGCTTTATGATAATGTGTTCCCTTCGTCTAGCGGTTAGGACAACGCCCTTTCACGGCGTAAACACGGGTTCGATTCCCGTAGGGAACGCCATGTATGGAGAATATGATTGGATTATGCAATATTAGTAGCACTACCGCAGGAATTAGATAATATGAATAACATATTTTATACAGGTGTAGGCAAAGTAAATGCAACTCGAGTTGCCACTGAAGTTATATGTAAACATCAACCAAAAATGATCATTAATTATGGTACTGCCGGTTCGTTTAACAAAGAGTTATCTGGTCTAGTACAATGTACTAGTTTTGTTCAGCATGACATGAATGCCACAGCACAGGGTTTTAAATTTGGAGAAACTCCGTTTGAGTCTGACAGCGAAGTTATCGTTTCTGAAAATGACAACGGATACAGATGTGGGTCCGGTGACTATTTTGTAACATCACCTGTTGTGGTCAAATGTGATGTGGTAGAAATGGAAGCATATGGAATAGCCAAAGTGGCCAGACACTACAACACACCTTTTTTATGTTACAAGTTTATTAGTGATAATGCAGATGAACATGCCGCATCTGATTGGATAGAAATGTGTGGCCATGGTAGTAAATTATTTAAAAATAAGTTTAAGGAAATAGTCAATGCCGTTGAATAGAGAAACAGTCACAGAAGTCAAACACTGGAGTGATAAAACATTCACATTTAAAACTACAAGAAATCCAGGATTTAAATTTAGTAATGGAGAGTTTGCGTTGTTAGGAATTGAGCATGAAGGTAAAAAAATTTTAAGAGCTTACAGTATGGCTTCAGCAAATCATGACGAATATCTTGAATGGCTGTCTATTAAAATACAAGATGGTCCATTGACTTCTAAATTGCAACATATCAAAGTGGGCGATGAAATTTTGGTTAATAGCAAGTCAACAGGAACACTGGTGGTTGATTATCTAAAGCCAGGAAGAAATTTATATTTGATCAGTACAGGTACAGGATTAGCACCTTTTTTGAGTGTGATCAAAGATCTAAATGTGTATGAAAAATTTGATCAAGTGATATTGACTCACACAGTGCAAAAATCAGAAGAACTGGTTTATAGAGAATATCTACAAGAGTTTAATGAAACACATTCTGAAATCACACAAGGCAAATTCAAATACTTTAGTACTCTTACCAAAGAATGGTGGCCACATGAAGGAAGAATAACCAATTGGCTCTTTGAACAACGCATTGAAAAGTACTTGGAATTACCCAAATATGATTACACACAAGATCGTATGATGATATGTGGATCACAGGGGTTAAATACAGATATAATGAATTGGTTAGAATCACAAGGAGCTCAAGAAGGAAACACATCTACTCCTGGTGATTTTTTAATAGAAAAGGCATTTGTACAAAGATGATGTTGTCAGCAAAAAGAAAAAATTATTTACTAAAACATTATTTGAAACTTAGTGAAATACTTCCAAATAATGTAGAGTGTTCAAACTGTGGTGCAAAAAATGTACCTCATAAAAAATATCTTTTGAAAGATATGACTGAAAACAAATTTATAACAGACAACACTAAAAAAATCTTTGAAGATATACAGTTACGTGAAGTTTACATAACTGGTAAAATGATGATTGATGGCAAAGAACACGATGGAGAAATACCAGCACGAGTTGTTTTTAACAATGTAAGATTAATCCATTCTAAAAAAGATGATATAGAAAACATAATGAGTAATTGGAATGCACTGCAATTTTTGACAGCATATATTTCTAAAAAATATCAAATAACAACAATTGATGATAAAACAGATTACACAGATATAGAAACATACACAAAAGAATATATCAAAAATTATCAAAAATCAGAGTCAACTTCTAAAGATGGCCACTCAGTAATTCCAACATCATTAGAAATACATGAAACAGTAACTGATATCTACAACAAACACATACATAATATTGCAAGAAATGAGTTTATATTTGATCAAAAAGAATCAAATCGTCTTTTATCCAAAGCATGGATGGAAAAAAACCGCCAAAATCTCAAGTTATTCTGTGCAAATTGCCAATAAAAACACTTAAAAATCCTGGTTGACAGAATCCAAATCTGTGTTATAGTTATAATATGAACACAGCAGATACAGTACAGGAACAAAAAATGTCCAAAAAAGTAGAATATGAATTAAACAAAGCACTATCTATTGCTTTTGCAGTGTATGAAAAGCAAGGCTATGTTAAGTCTATAACTGAATATTCACCTGACGAACCAAAAAAAGAGTGTAATAAAAAATTACTCGCTGATGAGTTGGATAAAAATTTACCAGTAAACATGCACCCAAAAGTTGCAGAGTTGGACAGTTTAAACAAAGATCTGTTTTTTAAAAAAATGTCTGGAAAAATCACAGAGTATGAAGAATTGGTTTTGAAAGTTTTGTCTAACAAAATAGCCAAAATAAATTCATTGGGTATTGTTGCAAGTATTCCTTTAATGTACAGCAATTTTCTTAAACAAAAAACCAAAGAAGAAAGATATCAGTTTTATCAAGATCAAAGTCAA
>Ga0209932_1000519_pt1 | contig 11187 bp, 4 predicted proteins | sample SalPon2_B_H2O_MG_2_FD_185728 | JGI IMG/M metagenome (GOLD analysis project Ga0209932, IMG submission 185728) | Salt pond water microbial communities from South San Francisco under conditions of wetland restoration - Salt Pond MetaG SF2_B_H2O_MG... ...
CCGCTTCTCTTATCTTCTTGAGTGAAGAGTAAGTCACCTTGAACAATACCTGTGATGTTGAGTTGAGGTAGATACTTAAGGCAATCTTTGAGTTTGCTTGCAAGTTGACCAGTGTAGAAACGATCTACATCGGTGTCGTCAAAACAGATCTTAGGATTAACCTTATTGAACACAGACTTAGTGCCAACAAAGAAGCGACCGCTAATAGGTTCGGTGCCACAAATAACAGCAGGAGCACCATCCCACTTGGTAGTGATGCTCAGGTCACTAGATTGACCAGACAGCATGTCACTGAACTGGCGCAGGAAAGTGATAACATTGAATCCACCAGCGGTGCCGCTGTTGAGGATCTCGTCTTCCAGGTGCTCTAGGTGTGTGTTCTTCATGCTCTTATTATAGGTCCTGACAGGGGTTGTGGGGTGCTCAATGTGCCACTTCTTCATCTGAACCCAGGACCGTTCGCCCACACCACCAGGGAACGACGAGTCCCACGGGTCACAGGTGTGACACGATGTAAGACATAACTAGGAAAAACTGCGACTAATCCTCTTTGTTTTGGTGCTGTAAATACAGATCCCTCATTAAATTCAAGATCTCCACCATCATAATCTGATGGGTCTGATAGTTGTAGCGTCATGCTCAACTTTCTAGGTGGAGCATCTGTCATCATCATATTATCCACATGCCAATTATAGCAAGAGTTGTCGTCATTATATACAGTATATTGTAAGTCTTCATGGAATCCGAAGATGTCAAATCTCCAATGCATTCCATTCATACATCTCAGTATTCTTCCTAATCTTTCATACAACCACTCTGTATCATCATCTAATCCAATCCATGCAGTTTTTGACTTTCTAATATCTTCTACCACTGACTGTGTTTCATCGTAAGAACCAACAGTTGATGACTGTGGACCTAGAGATTCGCCGTATCGAATAATACGATCACATTCTTCGGGAGTAAATCCATCCTCCCAGGTTTCAAATAACCTCTCTCCCATCCCAAAGTTAGGGGAAGGGAGAAGTTGATACATTGCCATGATATAACTCAGTAAATTACTTTAATGTCTCCTGTGCCACCCTCATTGGGTCCATTGATAACCTCATAATATCTATCAGAGGAAGGACCAGTGCCTTTAATAGCACGACCAGCAGCACCACCACCGCCAGGAACTGGCTGCCCAACAAATGATCCAGAACCGCCAGGCAGACCCCAGTTACCACCGCTGCCGCCAGGTCTTCCAGGTTGTCCAGGTGTGCCAGGTGTGCCAGCGACGCCAGGTGTGCCAGGTTGCCCAGGTTGACCGTTAGCGCCTCTGCTTCCAGGTGTGCCAGGTGTGCCGTTCTGCCCACGCGCTCCAGGTTGTCCAGGTTGTCCAGCAGAGCAACCAGCAGCACCGCCAGGTTGTCCAGGTTGACCGCCACCACCAGATCCGCCAGGGGTTCCAGGTTGACCAGATCCGCCAGGAGTGCCACTAATACCAGGAGTGCCACCACCGCCAGGAGTACCTTGAGTGGCGGGTGTGCCAGGTTGCCCAACAATGTTACCAGTAGTGTAGTTCCAACCTCTACCAGGAGCAGCAACACCTAAGACACCACCGATTCCTTTGACTCCATTATATCCAGAGGCACCACCAGGACCGCCGCTGCCACCGCCGCCACCAGATCCACCTATACCGCGAGAACCACCGCCACCGCCAGGACCACCAGCACCACCAGATCCACCAGAGCACCAAGTTCTTGCCTGTGCTCCAGATCTTTGCTGTGCTCCAGATCTTTGCTGACGACCTCTTCTCTCTTGTACTCCCTTTCTTCTTTGTCTGGGCCAACCACCATTTGGTTTCCGTTCTTTTCTTCTAGCTTGATATCCTCTTCTCTGTTGATATCCTCTTCTCTGCTGATATGCTCTCCTTTGTTGTCCAGGAGAACCAGGAGTTCCATTAGCACCTTTAGATCCAGCGGATCCAGGTTGACCATTAGCACCTTTAGAACCAGAAGTTCCATTAGATCCATCTACACCAGCAGCAGCACCACTGCCATCGACACCATCTACGCCATCAATTCCATTGATTCCACCACCTCCACCAGCATAAATGCGAGCGTCTGATCCTTCACACTCTACAAATACTTTGCGGGTTAATGGTGCTCCAGGATTGTCAATTTCAATAGCATGACCGCCAGGTTGTCCAGTAGTTGTACCACCAGCAGAATAGATTCCATAACCAGGAGGAGTGTTTGCTACAAATACACTCAGGTTAGATGATGATTGATCAATGATTAGTGATGCTGTACTAACACCAGAGGTAATCATCCTCCCTTTCAATCTCAAATACTTAGTAATATTCTTATTGAGATTACTATTCCAACTCGCATCAACTGATGGAGTGCTAGGACTGCTTAAAGTAGCAGCATTAAAGTTTTCTTCTTGAGTTGCAGATGCCTGCTCAATAACATATTCTTTGATAACACCTCTCAAGTCTTGAGGTGATACAGCACCTGTAGTTCCTATGCCAATGTTCTCAGTTGCATCGAGAACATATGGTAAGTGTGCTGATCCAGAAGACGATGGATATTTGCCACTTGTATAATCATATGGTGCATCAAGATCAGTAACTCTATGCAACTCACGAGCAGAAATTGGTGCTGTTGTGTCACCAATCGCTGCTCTAATGTCACCGTAAGAAATGCGGGTGCCAGGAGTACCCGTCAGGAGTTGTTGAGTTTTTTCGCTCCAATCTCCAAAAGCCATCTATACTTAACCTCAGACAAGATTCAGGGTAGCAGAACCAACTCCAGCAATCGTAATGAATACTTTGGTTCCAGTGCTATCTAATTCAATATTTAGTGCTGAAGTTGCAGAAGAGACATAGGATCTAAAAATACTTGCATCTGTTGCACTTGAACCCTGTTGTGTTGCATATTGGTGCTTATTGTATGCTTTGTTATAAAGCATGTGCGAAGTACCAAATCCTGTGCTAGCAGCAATACCAGGGAATTCGATTCCAGGTTGAATAATGTTGTCAACATTACTAGAGATTAACTGTGCTCTATCTGCATCATTGTTGGCAACACCACCAATGAATCCCAGTTCTTCAATATATTGTGCAGAATCATGTGTTCTTGGGAGAATAGTCGAGATAGAAACTGTTGATGTGTTGTTGTCAATAAATCTCAGTTCATTATCATCACGACCAAACCAAAGTCCGCCTGTCTTTGCACCTATAGGTGTGTTAGCACCCGCTCTTCTGGGAAGAATCAAACAACCAGGAGACTCACCCATGTCAATGGTTGTTTCTGGTTCAGCAGTATTAAATCCAACTCTGCTGATATTATCACCACCATCAGCATCACTTCCACCAATACCAGTATGATTGCCAAAGAAGGTTACATTCTTATAAATTTCAACGCGATTGGCATCGACAAGATCTACCTTTGTACCAATACCAACGCCACCTTCAAAGATAGCACCACCACCAATAAATTCACCAAGAGGATCTCTTCTAAGTCCAACATAGAAGTCAATATCAGAACTTCTTCCTCCACTTGTTGTGCCGATGCCGATACCTGCCTCACCGATCATTGCGATCTCAGCATTATCATAGAAGGCAATACCTTCAGTAACACCAATGCTGTCAGTATTGAATCCAATCTTATTCAGAAGCAGATTGGTTGATGTTCCATCAGTGATGCTAAGGTTAGCAACAGTTGTGATACCACCAGAAGAAATTAGATTGATACACTCAATAGTTCCACTTGATTCGATACTACCACACGAAACAACTCCAGTGACACCATTAAGTTCAATAGATGAGAAGGTAACAACGCCAGCACCAGTGTAATTAAAGTTGCCACTAACATCAAGATTCTGACAAACAACGCCACCAGTTGTAACAACACCACTCAGATTCGCAAATAGTGTACCTGCTGCTGCAACTTGAATAGCAGGACTACCAAATTGAATGTCAGTTGTATTAACGACACAAGTTCCGCCAATGGTTAATGCACCTAAAGATGCACTTTCAGTGACTGTTTGTACGATTGGACCATCAATTGTGGTATCTCTCAGAATAGCATTAGAACCAGTAGTTCCAGAAATAATACCAGTAACGATTAATTCATTTGCTGTCGCATCAGTGAGATCAAGAGAACCACCAAATGTACCGCCAATGGAAAGATTTCCACCGACACTAAGATTTCCAGAGAATGTGCCATCACCATCTACATCAGAGTCTCCAATAACACCGAGACCTTTACCAAGAGCAGAGGATGTTTCACCAACACCAATAAAGTTACTTACACTAAGTTCTCCACCGAAAGTAGAGATACCAGTGTTTCTAATATAAACTGTGTTGAGACCAGCAGATGTAATCTCATCAACAATAATATCAGGTGTGCCAGTTAATCCTTGTGCTAAACCAGCAACACCACTAATGTCACCAATAACATTACCAATAAATCCACCAGAAGCACCAACAGTTCCAGTGAATGTACCAGTGCCAACTACATCAAGAGCGAAATTTGTTCTTGCTCTAGAAGTTCCTACACCTACATTTCCTTCTCTAGTAACAACAACTCTAGGAACATATGTCGTATTGTTATCACCCCAGATCTCAATCTGTCCGCCTTCTGTGCCACCAGTACCAGTTACACTACCGTTATAGAGAATGGCAGACTTAACACTGCCAGATGTCTCAATAAATCTGATACCAGTATTTCTATCTACATTAGCAAAGTTGCCATTGAAATCAATAAACTTATTCGAACCCTTGACTGTCAATCCGCCAGTGGTGCCAATCATTACACCAGTAGCAATGTTGAGACCACCAAATGATCCAACACCAGTGAACTCAGCGTTACCACTACCAGTGACAGTTTGAACACCACTGATAGATCCAACCATGGAAAGGTTGCCCTGTTGGGCATTTCCAGATAATGTTAGATTCTTTGCTTCTAATCCTTGGAATGTGCCAACACCACTAATAGCATCAACTTCAATCAGATCGCCAATAGCAAAGTCTGCCTGTGGGAATGTCTTAGCAATACCTACAGGTCGAAATGCATAGATTGTTGATCCTGCACCAGGATTATCATTATTCCACACAGATGTGGGAAGATTAGTCAGTGCAGCACCATCACCAACAAAAGCAACAGCAGTAACCGTACCATCAGCACTGATAGTTGTTCCAGTTGTTCCTACACCAACTTGAAAGGTTGCCTCAGGTACAGTTGTACCGATGCCGACCGAATAACCAACAGCAACATTAATATTACCGTAGTGCGTGGCATAACCAATGACATTTACATGTCTTAGGTTTGTCTGATTTTCAACAATCAGATTGCCACGAATATCTAATTCTTCTCGCGGAATAGTCGTGCCGATTCCGACTAGACCATTCTGCGAGATTAGATCATTTTCATCAACTTGGATACCATCCCTAAAGTTGATAATTGTCTTATAATTCGTAGGCATTATCTTTTAGTGAGGAACACCTTTTTACTTATTTATCCTTTAGATCATCGACCTGTTTGGAAAGGTCTTTGACTGCCTCAATAAGAAGAGGAATCAGTTTGTTATAGTGGACACCCTTAGTGCCATCAGGTTTAGTAGATACTGCCTCGGGAAGAACTTTTTCAACATCTTGTGCGATAACACCGATGTCATGTCCCTTATAACTCTTATGACCATCTTTCCAGTCATACTCTGTACCACGGATTTGCATAACTTTAGCGAGAGGATCTTCCAGGGTGGAGATATTCTCTTTCAGCAGAGCATCAGAGGGAGAACCATAGAAGGCAACAATATCATCATAAACATGGAGAGGACCACCATTGTATGTGAATCCAGCACCACTCATGTAGACATCACCAGAGAATGTTGTGAATCCGTTGATATTAACTTGACCCTCGAATGTTACATTAGATGTATACTTGGTATCAGTTGCAATAGCAACAGCGAATCCAGAAGCAGCATTAAGAATAAGATCACCAGCACCAGCAGGAGTTGTAATCATGGTCTTTTGAGTACCAAGACCAACAACTACATTATTCAATCTTGCACCATTCGGGAAAGTACCAGTGATATCAATAGAACCACCAAGATTAACAGTTCCACTGGTGATTAAATCGTCGGTGAAGTTGACATCATTGGAGAATGTAACTGGACCGTCAAACTGCGACAGAATATTTTGCTGAGGACCACCCTCAACAATAATTCTTTGTCTTACGATAACTTCATCAAATACGACAGAGTTGCTAGATGCAGTTTCACCCGTGACAGTGGGAATAGGAATACCAAAGGAGGATTCTTGACCACTAGCAGAAGAAATACGCTTGTTGCCGATGTAGAAGTCACCTTCGTTATTCAGACCAGTGTAGACAATAGAACCAGCAGATCTTTCTTGTGCCTGAGACAGATACTCTTCATCATCAGTCAGAGTTCTATTTTGAACCTGAGGAAGACCAGTGGAGTAGTTACCAGGACCATAACCAAGATATTCAAATGTGTGACCAGACGCACGGAGAATAGAAGGACGACGCATTTCAACAGCGAGTGCATCTACCTTTCTAATCAATGAACCAGCATCATGTTCTGTGGGAAGTGTACCAAAAACACCACGGATAACATTGAGAGCATCACTACCACCACCGATTAGACCATTTTGAGCAACTCTCATGATCTCAGAATCAACCTCAATGTAATCACCCATCTTAAATCTAGATGCAGTAGCAATACCAGCGTTGGGAACTTGTAGTCTAACAGTTGTAGTTGTAGCGTCTAAGTCATCCTTTGTAGTTGCTTTCTCACCGAGATAGAGATGAGTATATCTGCAACCAATGCTTTCATCAAGAGGATCAGGTTGGAACTGACCATTGAATACGCTTTGATATAGTTTATGACCAGCAGCATAGTTAATATCACTTACAGTGGTTGATGTAAATGTCTTAATACCAGCAACAGTGTCAACGATAAAATCACCAATCTTATTGTTATTAACATCCACGACTCTAAAGTTAGATCCTCTTCTGAATCCGTGAGGAGTTGATGTTGTAATTGTCGTGATACCAGTTGTAATATCGAAGTGAGTAGAAGCAATAGAAACAGAGGGAGATACTCTAACAACATACTGTCCAGCAACGATTGTGGGATCTCCTGTTGTTACTGCGAGAGCAACACTATTCTTATTAGGAACAGATGTAATTCTGTAAAGACCGTCTGTTGTTGTACCAATACCTGTGATAGAAACAACATCACCAACCGCAGAAGAAATACCAGCAGTAGGAACACCGATGGAAGAACCAGTAAATCCATCGATAGTCAGAGATTCTCCTCCAACAAATGCACATCCAGGTGCAAATACAGAGAGTCCAGTGATAGTTGTAGATCCAACCCCAACGGTTACAGTTGCAGTTGCTCCATTCCAGTTACCACCATTCAGCAGTTTTACATTATATGCTGTTGTTTCAGCATAACCAACACCAGAAACCAAGTTCTCGTGTGTGATAATACCATTGAGATTATGTTGGTTAGTGAATGTAACTGTTACAACGCCAGCAGATACAGCAGAAACACTAGAAACTGCTAAACCTACACCGAATGACTGTAAAAACTTATCTGTCGATTCTCTAGTGAGAGATCTCTTAAGATCATTAACTTCAACTTTACCAAGTGGAGCACGCTTAGCGAATGATTTGGCAGCATGTGGGTTGATTACAATGTTATCTCTGTCCTGCTGAGGATAGAAATAGGTAACATTTTGCTCATACTTCTTAGGAGTGAACTCCTGAGGGGGTGCATAGTCAGCAGCAAGAACTTCTAACAGATAAACACCATCATTCTGATCTCTGATATAAGGTTCAATTACGGTTGAACGATATACTGAGAAGTTCTTTTGATTGTTATTGATAGAGAATCTGGGAAGGAACAGATTTCTGGTGTTTGATGTGTCAATATATGTTCCGACATTTCTCAATACATTCTCATTATCGGTGGTAGGATATGCAAATTCATATGCATTAATAATACCAGAGACTGTAAAGTAACCATTATATCCTTTATTAGGAAGACCACCAGTGTTGTTGGAGTCCTGAATGTTCTCAACATAAATGATATCGCCAACCACTACATTATGCGGTAACTCAGTTCTAACTGAGATAGTCCCGCCAGATGCACTAGCAGCAGCAATGAATTGATGATTTCTCTTAAAGTTATTGTCTTCAAGAGTAATAGTGGATGCAGTAGGATCAGCAGTCTTAGCAAATCCAGTCAAACCAGAGTTTTGAATGATAAATCCGTTGACAGGATCTCTAGAGTTTCCTGCTTCCTTGGGAATTACATATCTAAACTTATACAGTTTATCTTCAATACTTCTGTTATCCTCATATCTGTGGATGTAAGAGATTTCTGTACCAGCACCATCACTTAAATTAGTATTGCTTTGAATCTGAGGATAGATGTCATTTGCGGTATCTACATGCAAGAACCATTGTCCTTGGTTTCTATCCCACTGAATCGGGTGACCAATGTTAGCAGCAGACTTATCAGATACTCTACTTTCAACCCTTAACTTAGTACCACCATAGATTGCAATCGGTACATTGTTAATTGCATTAGAAAATGTAGTGGCAACTTTAAGTTGAGTGGAAGAAACTACAATCGCATAATAAACTCTGTCGAACTCAAGATTCTCGGGGAGATCTCCATCATCACTGAAAATTCTAATCTTCTCTCCAGTTACCAATCCGATGGAGTCCATCGTCATCTGGAAATTAACATTCGGAACAGACAGAGGACTAGACTTAACCGATGTCTTAGATCCAATAGACGCAGTAGTAACACCAGAAAGTACATTTTCTGTCATACGGACAGGAGCAGTATATGCAGTTCCGCCAATCGAAACATACAGTTGCTCATCATTCTTAGATCCAATTCTAAAACCTTGAGACAAACTCAGAGGAGGATCATCCTGTCTAGTGAAACCAAAGATGTAGAGGTGACTGGAAAGTCCAACATTCTTGGTCTTACTTACATCTAACTGATAGAAACTTACAGTATCAATTCTATCATCACTTGTATCTACATGCTGAGGTGATGTGATGTGAGTGATGTATCCTTGATCATCTCTTGGGAATGCTTCAGGTCTAAATCCATCAGCAAGGAGAGCAAATTGACCGAAGTTAGAGTTAGAGTTGGTGATGGATGCGTCAGCACCACTCTCACCTAAGAAGTGACCATTGAAACCAATAGCAAACACGGACACAACCTGAATGACCGCATTATTGGACATTCTGATGTGCGATTGTTCCCATCCCTGACGATAGATTGCACCAGAGTCTAAGTGATAAACTGTGGCAGCATCTGTTGAGGAAGACTGTGCAGACAGTTCAGCACCACGAGTGAGTTGATATGTGATGCCTTCATACAATCTAGAGACAGGATTATACTTAACAAATGCACGGTCATCCTTTTGCAGTGAAATACCCGTGAACTGGGCAACAACCATGGAGCGGAAACCTGCCGACTTACTACCATCAGCATGCATACCTGCCATTCCATATACAGAACGCAGGGAGATGTTGAAGATATACGGAGACGCACCAGTTACAGTATCAGACTCAATCGTAACTAAAGCACTTGAAATATTAGATGGTGTGGCAGGTAAGTTGTTTGGGAATGTGGGCAGACTATATGTAAATGTCGTTGCATCTACAATAGATTGAACAACGGTAGAAATATTATACTGAGATACATTAACTCCACTGATCTTAATAGGAGTTCCAGCACTCAGTCCATGCTCTAATTGTGTTCTTACAGTTACTTGAGCTGTAGGACTTAAACCATCACCAGAGATAATGCTAGCAATCTCAAATGGGTCAGTACCGAGAGCACCAACGATTTCAAATTCAGGACGAACTTTCTCAAAGTCACCCTGATTATCGGGCCATTCGTATGTAATAGCACGACCAGATGCTTCTTGGAAAGCATAAGTCAGCTTGTAATAATACATGCTGAGGTCTGTAAAGTCATATCCTTTAACATCATTAATACCATCTGCATACTCAAAGCATGTCAGTTTATGGTGAGAGAATGTGGGATAAGATCTATTATCGTCGTTGAACTGTTGGTGATCAGTATATACTAAACGATCTCCCTTACCATCGAAGAGAGAGAATTGCCAGAAGTAGCAGTTGCCTGTGATTCTAAAGATAGCAGAGTCAGGTACATCATCATCTGTAGGGTTAGGTACATACAGAGGACGAATCTTAGTCTTTCTAAGGTCAAGACCAACGATAGATGTACCTCTAGGTACAATACAACCACCGTTGACAGAGTTAAATCTATAAAGAATATTGTTTTCTACAGTTAGATCGAATTCGCTAGTCAATGACAGAGCAAATTCAGTTGTGCCTAGTGTTTCTGCACCGATGGGAGATACGCCAACTGCTCTACTGGGATCAGCGGGATCTTTTTTAATAGCATATCCAGGACGGTTATCAATAAAGTGATCTCCAGGAAATAGGAGAATCGTTGTTTTATCGGTAATATCGTTGTCAAATCCAGTCTGATATGAGAATCGAGCAGATTCTAATAGTGCTCGCTGAATAGTCTTGAAGGGTTTTGTTAGCGAGTTACCCTGGTTCGTGATACTGTCTGTAGCATCAAGATCATTAGGGTTAACATAAAGAATTTTACCCTCAGTATTCTTAATGAAATTCTCTAGTTTATTAAGTGGCATCTCTCTTCAGACTGAGATAGTTGTGCTCCTCTTATTTAGTCATCAATAAATAGCTCAAATTATTGTGATTTCAGCATGGCACAATCTGTTCAAAGAAGAAAGAAAGATGATGCTAATGAAAAATTCTTTCTCTATATTGCATTTCACTCCGCACTGACTGCTATCGCAAACTTGTTCAAAGATGACTAATGCCAGAAATTCGTGACATACAAATCAGGAGTTTAGATGTACCGACAATTCCTGACTACTTAATGTCTCCTCCACAAGCACTTCCAGTTGCTGCACCAGTAACTGTGCAAATTGGCACACCGATTGTAAACATTCCTGGTTGTGTTGAAGCACATGAAGCGAATAATGGATCAAAAACGCTTCAAACTGATGATCCTAAAGGAACGGTAACATTTTGTGATGGAAATATGCCATCATTCAATCCGATTGAGTATTCTCCTAAT
>Ga0209932_1000527_pt1 | contig 11108 bp, 14 predicted proteins | sample SalPon2_B_H2O_MG_2_FD_185728 | JGI IMG/M metagenome (GOLD analysis project Ga0209932, IMG submission 185728) | Salt pond water microbial communities from South San Francisco under conditions of wetland restoration - Salt Pond MetaG SF2_B_H2O_MG... ...
ACTTGTACTCTCTGCGAAGAAACAAAGTCAATTGAACACTTTGGAAAACATAAACAGATGAAAGATGGTCATTTAAATCAATGTAAAGTGTGTCGCAAAGAATATATGAAAGTGTACGGAGCGAAGAATAAGGAAAAGTTATCAGAAAAATCAAAGAAGTACTATGAAGAAAATAAAGAACAAATAAAAGAGCGTGTAAGAACTCACTGGAATGAAAACGCACATGAAATAAATGAAAAAAGGCGTGAACGATACAATAACGACGAGGAGTATCACACAAAAAGATTAAACGAGTGCTCAAAATCAAACGTCAAATGTCGCCCGGAGCGACGCAAGAAGGCTAAAGAAAATAAGACACCTGGATATTACCTCGAATTGTGTCGTAAGAGAATGTGGCATGCGTTTAATGGCCGTGAAGCCAAGTCGGACAAAACAAAAGCACTTCTTGGGTGTGATGGTCACTTTCTCAAAGAGTACCTCGAAACAACAAAAGTTCCTGGAAAAGACTATTCAAACGCACACATAGATCACATCGTACCGTGTTCCTCATTTGATCTCAGTGACGAAGAGCAGCAGCGAAAGTGTTTTCACTATACAAATCTTCAACTTCTTCCAGCCCACGAAAACCTTGCGAAGAGTAATAAAATCTTCACATAACGTATAATACAAGCATGTTTCCTCAGGAAGACAGAAAAGTGAAGCGTAGCCCCGTCGCATTCATTCCGATCACGATCCTCGGGGTTGGTATTCTGGCCGTGATTTTCTTCATTATGTTCGACACTCGTAGCAAGAGATAATTTCACAGTCGATACACATTTGAGTTTCATTGACGTAATCAACGATCGCGTGACACGTGTCACACACGAATTCTGGTAAATCTTCAATGACACACGGTGAGTGTGAATCATCGTCGAGATACCATCTGACGTGTTCATATATCAATTCCGAAATATCTTCCGGACGTAACAATTGATATATGAATGCCCACAATTGTGTTTTGTGTAGAGACGCGAACATGGTTCGAAGACTGTACACGACGTCATTCGCGATTTTTTCGCTCCATTCTCGATTGTTTGTGCCCTTGTACAAATGTTCGTAGACGCACTCGGTCAACGCATTTTCTTGACGAAACGTGAGTCCTTGATACGACATGTGTTCGTATTCGAAATGATTATCGATGACCATCTTTTCAAGAACCACGTGTACATCGCGATACATTTCTGTTTTAAATCGTTCCCAATCTTCATAGCTTTTAAATCGTATCTTCGGCGGTGTGACTTTCTTTTCGAGTTCGATGATTCGTCGCTGTTTTTCTAGAATGTCTCGATCGTACAAGACCTTCGAACACAGGGCGAGTCTTTCCATTTGTGAAAATGGGCTTAAAATTTTTATGCTCGTTTATGATATAAAATGGGTATCATTGTGACTGAAGATGTTCCGCTCGACATGGGTTTGAGCATTGACAAGTACTACGCCTCTCTCGGGACGAATGAAGCGCGCGTGCAAAAGCGCGTCGAAACGCGACGCGACTACGACGCCAACAATGAGGTGACGGAATCCACTACCACTGAATACGTGATTGAGGGTCTTTTCCACAAGTGGGTGTCCAAGGAAGCGCGAGACGCCGGGTCCAGGCCTTTCGCTCACCAAAACGTTCGCATCACGCAAGCGACGGCACCGACCGGTAACATTTACGATATGTTATACACGAAGTTAAAAGAAGGACTCGTGTACACACAAGATGCATAGACGTGTGTACACGGATGGAAGTTGTCTCGGCAATCCAGGGGCCGGTGGATGGGCCGTGGCGTTCAGTGTGCACGATCACATATGTGGAAGTGCGGAAAATACGACGAACAATATCATGGAAATGACGGCCGTCGTCAATGCACTCGAAGAATGTCTCACACGTGGCATTCTTGACATACAACTTTTTACGGATAGTAACTATGTCAAGAATGGTATAACATCGTGGATTAAAAATTGGAAAAGAAATGGGTGGCGGACGTCCAGTGGAACTGCCGTGAAGAATAAACATTTATGGATGCGCATGGATACCCTCGCGTCAAAAATGAATCACGTCGAATGGACGTGGGTCAAGGCACACAATGGAAACGTTCTCAATGAACTCGTGGACACACTCGCTCGAGACTGTGCGAAAAATGTAGGTGTAAGATATGAGCGAGGAAGCGCATCCGTGGTGTGAAAAACAAGAAAAACTCTTGACATCGTGGGCTGAGCGCGCCGCGGGGTATCGTTGGTTACACAACCACGCGAGACTCCACTATAAAAAACAAAATGATTACCTATCGTATCCAAGCATAGTGATCGCGAGTATCACGGGTGTCGGTGGGTTCGCGGTGCTCAATCCGAGTGGAAACGAAGATCTGGAACCATCGACGCGGACGAAGATTATGATTGTGCAATACTTTTTCGCGTTTCTGAATGTGATCGGTGGTATTCTCACGAGTATTTCAAAGTTTAGTCAGAGTCTTTCGTTGTCGGAAGCGCACTCCGCCATGTGTGTGCAGTACTCGAAATACTATAGAAATATAGACATGGAATTGTCTCTCGACGCGGTCGATCGTACGTGTGTCGTTGAATTCGTAAAAAAGTGTCGCGAAGAATACGACCGATTACTCGATGAAGCGCCGGACATTCCAGCGATTTCCATTCAAGCCTTTAATATAGAATTTCCAGAACGAGCGAATAAACCAGACGTGTGTAACGGACTGAGCATCATCGTGAGCGATGACACACACTCCGAAATTGGATCCCGACGCGCGATCTCGCGATGGCTCGGTGCGTTTAAGAGCGTGACTCGACGAAGTCGTGACATGGATGATCTCGCACGCATGGAATCTGTCTAGTTAAAAACGACGTGACATGCTATGACATGGACGATTACATTTTAGAAATTCCTCATTTTTTATCGAGTGACGTGTGCGCATCCATCATTCGACGGTTCGAGAACGATCCACGAAAAAAGCATGGATACTTTTATTACGACGTGGATGGTCGCATGGTTGAACGCGACAAAATGAATACCGAACTCATGATCACGGGTCTCGAGGGGTGGACGGATATTGATCGCATATTTCGCGAACACACGACGCGCGCGTACGACACATACATGTCACGCGTGTACACACAATTTCAAAAGTACAACGACGTATATCACGTCTACGATCGCGAGCTCGCGACTCAAAACGTCACATTCACACCATTCCCCGTGCAGCGCATCGACACGGGTGGACGCTACGATTGGCACCACGATGGAAATCTCAACAAGCCGTATTTCATTCAAGCGCTCTTCTACCTGAACACACTCGACGACGGTGACGGTGGGTGTACAGAATTTACGAATGGTCGAAAAGTGCGACCGGAAGCCGGTAAACTTCTCGTGTACCCGTGTTCGTGGACGTTCTTACACACGGGTGGAGAAGTTTTGAATGGCCCTAAGTATATATGTACATCGACGATAAGTATATAAAAACAAAACGCGTGTGTACGGTAGATGAATATCGGAATTTTAACCGCGGGTGGTGTGTGCCCAGGTGTGAATAACGTCGTGCGATCGATCGTGCTCCGAGAACGAAATCAAGGAAACAAAGTCATTGGATTCAGTGATGGATTTCGTGGTGTAAATAACGGCGTGTACATACCACTCGAGTGTGATTGTGGTGGGACGGATTCACTCCTTCGCGTATCCTATGATTACGTCGATATGGACACGGCTGTACACAATATAAAAAAGATTGATCGTTTGTATTGCGTGTGCGGAAACGAATCCATGAAATCCGCGAGAGACCTCGCGCTCGATGATCGCGTGGCTACGAATATCATAGGCATACCGAAGACAATCTATAATGATATTGCTGGTGTGGAATGTATTGGATTTCAAACCGCGGTTCAAGAACTCGCGCGATATATCGACTGTGCATACGTCGAAGCCACCGTCTCGAATTCGATCGTGTTTCTGGAGGTTCCGGGAATGCACGTGAATGATCTCGCCATTCACGCCGCGCTCGCGAGAAATTCAAAAGTCACGACGGTCATATTACCCAACACGGATGAAATCGACCATCGACGATCCATCGAGTACGGGTACGCAACGCGTGGATACGCGGTCGTCGTGATTTCCGAAATGTGTGATATCATCGAGGGTCTATCCGTGAAACCAAAGGTCATCGCCCCGGGGTATCTGATCAGAGACGTCGAGCCGTGTGTCTACGATAGTATTCTCGTCGAACGCATCGTGCGTGAAGCGTTCGAGTACGCACAGGACCATCGCGATTTTATCAAAGGTGCCGGTGTCGTCATACCTTTCAAAGATTATCTGCGCATAGTCTAAGATGGAAGCCCTCGGATTCACCGCAGCCGCGACGGGACTTCGATTGTACTTCAATACATTCGAAGGGTTTACGTTTCGGTACTGGGGTGATTTTGAATTCTTTGTGTTTTTGACGGCTGTGAATGCGATGTATCTGAAACTCCGACCGTTTCCAGCGCTCAAATATTACGGCATCGCTTTCGTCGCACGCGGGCTCGTTCGACAAATGAGTCCGACGAAAGTGGAGGATGTTCCGATTGAAAAAAGACCGAAAGACGTGATCATCACGTTTAAACGGTGTACGCAATGTTCGAATCTGTACGATGCGACGCAACTCGTGTCATTCATCGCTTTCGCATACGCTTTAGTACGATATAGAAAAGAAATAGTAAAAGCACTATCTCAATGATAAAGTATTGATAATATTCTTTGAGCCTTTGTCCCGCGTTACACGTCAGTTCCGACGTTCGAATCCCGATCTCGTGAAGAAAGGGTCGAAGGTCGACACACCCCGGTGCGGATAAAAGACACGGTTTCTTGTTTTTGTACCACAGTTCCTTGTTGTGCACACGAAGACCACTCGTATTCACAACATTACAAAAGATTTCTTGATTCGTGTCTATTTTGATATCGGGCATGCGATTGAGGACAATTTGATCGTTATATTCTCCCGACGCGAGCATCTTTTCGATGAATTCGCGCATTTTAAACGCGTATCCCATGAACATACCGGCGTTTGCCTTTTCACCGTAAAATCCAAGTTTCCACTGGACGTATTTCTGAATGATATTTCCATTATCCGCGGTCATTGAAAAGAGAAGGTCGCACCGCATCGCTTTAAATTTTCGAACGATGACATCGATCGGACACAACACGATCGTATCGAATCCGTCGACGTTAATCACGACGTCGTGATCATCGAGGCTTTTCAAAAACCGTAAGAGTTCTCTGTGTCGTTTCACGTAGCCTTCCCATGGATGTCCCATGCCTCGCACGACGGGACGTATGTCGTGTTTCGCACACGAGTCTATGAGGCTTGGAAAATAACGCTCAGAGTGTGTCACGTACGTATACAGGTGACTCATACTTTCATCGTAGAAAATATTCTCGATATACTATAAATGTCTGTGTTCAATAATAATATTTTCATCTCGTCACTCTTGGTGATGTCGATGTACGGGTTATTGACGCACAAAGGTTTTGATTACTTTCCAAAGGTGAACAATGAAATCATCAATACGCCGATCGTGTACGGTCTCTTGATCATGTTGAATGGTATGTACGGATCTTCGGGTCTCGTGCAAAAGCCGTCGATCTTTGAAGACATCGCGTCGAACAAATTCATCAAGATGTTTATTCTCTACCTATTGGCGTACGCCGCGGCGCGTGATTTCGAAGACGCCGTGTTCTTGTTGGTCATGTTCCTCGCGGTGACCCAATTGGTTCGCACGAAGGAGGAGCGACAAAAACATCCTTACATATTGTAAGAATGCGGTACGGTTCAATCCTCAGAAGACAATTTAAGATTCGTATGAATATTCGAGGACTCGTGGAAGATCATCACGTCATTCCTCGTCAATTCAAAAAACACCCGACGATTGAAAAGTTCAAATACGACATCAATGCGAGTCATAATCTCATATTGATGCCGCGTTTCCTTTATAAAAGTTTACGTACGAATCGAATCGCGCATAATGGACACCACCCGGCGTATAACGCGTACGTCGAGCGTGTATTAAACTGTATCACACATAAAAAAGATCTCGACGATTTCGTTGATTTTCTCAAAATCGCGTGTCGATTCCGTCCACAAGATATTCCGTGGCGGTGACGCGTCAGTACCCTTGGACGAGTGACTGTCTCGTGAGTTTGGGATAGTGTCTCGAAAAGAATTCTTTGTTGTCGTGATCACTGTGTCCGATCGTACTCTTGTGCGTGCGATCGATGATCATGCAATGCCGAAGATCTTTGTAATAGACGCGCGCACCTTTTGCGATTAAATCTTCGTGTTTCATGTCGACGTGATTATCCATGGGTAAGAATTCGTCCAAATATTTTTGTATGTTCGGTACGTGGACGAGATAACACTTGGTCGATGAAATCCATCGAACCTTTTCGAGATCCCCCTCCTTTCGTTCGGGAAGTCTCGAGAGACAGTGAAAGAAACACATCTCGAAGTCATCGCCTTTTTCGTCGATGACCGATTGAATCTCTTCGTAGAGTTTTTTGTTTTTCACGACGACGTTATCTTCAAAAATCACCGCATACTTGAGTCCTTGCTTTTGACACCGACGGTGAAATTCGAGGTGACCCATGTAACACCCGATCGCACCGAGATTAAAATACGTGAGGTTTGGTCGAATCATGTACGGATTAAAGTGTAACTTCATCGCCTTTTTGAAATACTCGGGATCGATGAGTTTTCTGTACTTGTTCGCGATGTTTGGTTGGGTCGTGTCGTCACTATAAATAGTTTCGATCGGAATCGATGGATCGTGTCCTTCCATGAAATTCTCGTATCGTTCCCTCGATTGACGCATGGTCAATAGAAAACACTTGTAATGAATCTTCTTTTGCCTGTGTTGCCACACTGTGATGACCAAAAGTACTAAGAGAAGCGCGATGGCGAGGTACATCTTACTTAAACGGGAGAAAATATATTGGAATAAGTATGAATGGATATGACGTGGCTGGCTTGACAAGCTCTGTGCTCATATGTCTCATGTTTATACCCGAGCTCATGCACGTATATAAAAACAAGGATGCGAAAGCCATCAATTACACATTTCTACATTTAAATTTCATCGCGAGTGTCCTCGCACTCGTGTACTCTATTCGTTATGGGGTCATTCCCATGACGATCACGAACGTATCGGCAGGACTCTTTTCATTAGCTATGTATCACTTTAAATACGTAAACGAGCTTAAAGACGTAGGTCCTATTAATGATAGAGCTTCTATGGTGTAGTGGAAACACGACGGACTTTGAATCCGTCACCACAGGTTCGATCCCTGTTAGAAGCTTCCCAACCTTAGCTCAGTTGGAAGAGCAGCGGATTGTAGTGGTATGATAATAATTCTCCGCGGGTCACCCGTTCGATTCGGGTAGGTTGGACCATTCCTCTGTCATATAACGGTCATTATCCCCGGCTGTTAACCGGGTCATCTGAGTTCGATTCTCAGCGGAGGAGTTTTACTTTTTAGATGTGTGTCCCACATGTAAAAAGTTACTTTCTTTTTAATTGGTAAATGTGTTCGACGACGATCGTCGCACCGAGTACTGTTAGGATTGGATTATCGTAATGGAACCCGTAATATACGATGACAAATCCCCACGCGAACGCCAAAAAGTCTGTGACAGGCGCCGCCATGTAACTACAATTCGTCTCCGTCGGAAGAGACGCTTCCATGATTTGGTAAAACACGTGTCCAAAGATGACCGAGAGGATCAATGCGACACCGTGTCTACTGTTCATAATACTTAATGTAAATATTTTCTTCCGCTATAGTAAATATGTCTATAGAAACTCCTGATGGTGTTCTTGATGTGACGAACGCCACGCTTCGAGTGCCTCAGATCGAAGTTCAGGGAACGAGTGTGACGACGTCTTTGTCCACACTCAGTAACGTCGGGGTCGGGACGGCGACGCCGGGTGGGCGTTTGCACGTTTACGGTCCGGATGCAAAAACGATTCTTCAATCGACCTTGAACACGGCGAACGTTGAAATCGGTGGTCCATCCGGGGCCATCGTGGACTTAAAGGGTCCGTTCACGGATGATTACGATCTTCGGATTCAATCGTCTGGTGATGGTGGAAACTTGGCGACGACTGGGAACGCGAATCACATTCGTCTCGCATCGACGAATGGCTACACGGGTTTCGGCACGGCCACACCGCAATATAAAATCGATGTACAAGGCGTTAAGGGGGTCGACGCACTCTCGAACCCGGGTGCACACAATCCTGTGTTTTTGTACGACGACCAAGAAACGACCACGACGTTTTCCGGAACGGTGGGTGGTACCGGGGCGTCTCGAAACACGACGAGTAAATATTTGGAATTAAACAGTTTGACCGATAACGCGACCGGGTACGTGTATTGGCCGATCCAAATGCCGAACGCGTGGTCCGCAGAATTCGACCATTACGTCGCCGGTGGTGACGGTGGTGAAAGCTTGTCCTTTAGCTTTTTCAACACCTCGGCACCCACGACGATCGGGAATCACGGTGGGTATCGTCTCGCCATCGCCGAATTTTATGGAGGCTCACCCGCGGCGAAGGTGGTTTTGTATTATCAAGGGAACGAAATCGCACAAACAAACATCGTCGGTGGTATTCCGACGGGTGTGTGGAATAAGGTTGTCGTCAACTATAACCGCGGATCCGTGTCTCTGAGCTTTAATGGTCGATCGGCGTTTTCGTACGAGGTGACTGAAAATACCGATTCGTACACGGGTCGATACATGGGTTTCATCGGGAAGACGGGTCTTCGTGATAACCTTCACCGCGTTCGTAACGTCAAGTGTACGACCGGTACGAATTGGGTGTACACGACGGGTTCGAATGCGACGACGCTCGCGTACTTGAGTGGTAATGTGGGTATCGGGACGGATGCACCGACGCAAATGCTCGAAGTCACCGCGAATGTCAAGGCGACGCACTTCATCGGGGACGGGGGGTTGTTGTCAAACATCGCGACGACACTGAATGCGATCGTCAATCAAGGAAACGCGACGTCGAATACGGTCCAGTTCACGAACTCAAACGTAGGCATCGTCGCCACGGGGAACATCGTGGTTGAAGAGGGTGGTTTCTTCGTCGGGGACGGGTCGAAATTGGTGAACATTCCGACGGATTTTGAATCCATCATCATTAATGGAAACACGACCTCGAACGTCGTGCTCTTCGCGAACACGAACGTCGCGATTCAAGCGAGTGGGAACATTGTCGCGACGAGTGGTGCACACTTTGTCGGGGATGGAGGTCTCCTCTCGAACATCGCGACGACGCTCGAGTCGATCGTGAATCAAGGGAACACGACGTCGAACACGGTACAATTCACGAATGCAACCAGAAGTCTCGTGACGGTTGGAAAGGTTGGGATCTCGAACACGGCACCTGTGAATACGTTGGACATTGGATCCAATGTGAGCATTCTCGACACGGGCTCGAACGTCTTGACGGTGCGTGGGAACGTCTCGGCGAATACATTGACGATCGGTGATTTTCAAGTGGTTGCGTCGTATGGCCTCAATCACGTGACGGCGGTGAATAACACAACGAACGATACTATCGCACTCACAAACACAACGACGGGTCTTGGTGTGACCTCGAACATCGATGTTGGAGGACAATTGAATTTGTCGAATGCCACGACGTGTATCGACGCGTCATCGAATATTGAATTAGGTGGACGACTTCGATTCGATTCGAATGTCTTTGTGGACACACTCCGAGTTGCGGATCTGGCTGCAAACTTGGTAACCTACGAACAAAGCACCGGGGAACTCTTGGACTCTGGTGGACTTTTCCTTAATAAAATTGCTGTTGTCTCTGAACAACCGGCCGGTGTGCTTACAGCCAACTCCACGACTGTGACGAACCACGGAACGTACAAATTGACAACCTCGAACTTGGCGGGCGGTTCGAACACGTGGAACGCGTTCGATGGTTCGACGTCCGTCGCGTGGACCGGAAGCTCGTCGTACACTGGGGCGTCCAACGTCTACGCGGGATCTGTGCGATTGGCATCGTCTACCGGATCTGGCGAATGGCTCTCGATCGAGCTCCCATATAAAGCGACGTTGCGACACATGAAGTTGACACCGGTGAGCGTGGCCTCTTATCCCAGCACCGCCAATCTCTACGCCACGAATGACAGTATCACCTGGACTCTCCTCAAGGAATGGAGCGACGTTACTCCGGCTTCTGCTTCCGACGTTCAAACCGTCAAAGTGAACGCATCTGCGGCATACAAGAGATACGCAATCGTCACGACCAAGGTTGCTGGTAATAGCGCTGAAGTGGCCATCGGTGAGTGGAAACTCTTCACCGAATCGTTCGCGATCGACGGAGGGAAGGTCGCGATGGCATCGGCGGCCATCACGGGTGGGAACATGGTGGTTGACCAAACTGGTCCGCACGCACGAGGTCCGGTGCCTTTGCGCAAGTATCCGGAGGTGGCGATGACGAGTTATGTACAGGGTGGGTATGTGGCGAGTGCGGCTTATGAACCAATTACATACTCTAGACCACCATTTTACGCTTTCGACGGTAGGGGTGTTGCCCCATACAATTGGGAAACGGAAAATAATGCTTACGACCGGACAACTGGGTTGTGGAACAATACGATATCGTCGAGTACTACGGTTGATGGGACCGTTGTAAACGGATATTGGCTACAAATTGAATTCCCAAGAAAGATAGCGGTGACTAAAATGCGAGTGAAGACAAATAACGCCGTTAGAGGACCTGCATATGGAGTTCTTGCAGCCAGTAACGACGGAAGCACATGGACTTCTGTTTACTCTATATCAAACGCTACGTACACCGATGACATTTTTACAGACTTTACAATTTCAAACACAACGGCATACAAGTACTACAGACTTATAACCACCGGTTTATACACAGATAACGTATACAACGCAAGTAGAAATAGGGTTTCTATTAGCGAACTCGAATACTACGGCTACGAAGAAACTTCGGACCCGGACACATCCGTGGACACCACCATCACGTCCGTGTACAACCTTCCGGATACGACGGGTATG
>Ga0209932_1000528_pt1 | contig 11099 bp, 16 predicted proteins | sample SalPon2_B_H2O_MG_2_FD_185728 | JGI IMG/M metagenome (GOLD analysis project Ga0209932, IMG submission 185728) | Salt pond water microbial communities from South San Francisco under conditions of wetland restoration - Salt Pond MetaG SF2_B_H2O_MG... ...
GTGTAGTTGGTAAACACTGTGGACTTTGAATCCACCACCCGTGGTTCGAATCCACGTGGGAGCTACCACCCCCTCTTAGCTCAGTTGGTAGAGCAGTGGACTGTAGTTCCATTTGTCATTCGTTCGATTCGGATAGAGGGGACTTAGCGCCGTATATCAATAGCGCACCTTTAGTATGTATTTTACAGACTAAGCTTCTATCGTCTAGTGGTTAAGACTTCGAGCTGTTAACTCGAGTACCGTGGTTCAATTCCACGTGGAAGCGTTTTTAGAATGAGTTTTCCTTATTCCAAAATCGTCTTCTCACTTTCTTTAAATTTAGTAAGGGCTTCATGAGCTTCTTCCAATGTACCGAATGAACCTATATATACGTTTTTACCATCTACTCGTGGTAAAACTTGCCACCTATTACAATCTTTTCGATAATATATACCACTACCCTTACCATTTCCAACTCTCTTTGGTCCGGGTAACTCAAACCCATCCGGGTTTTCTGAAAACTTTTTTTGAATCTCAATAGCTTCTTCTTTTGTTTTAAACGGTCCAACTCTGTGTCGTTTACCATTTTTCGGAATACTAACAGACCATGATGTTACTTTTCCATGCCCATTTGGAATAAGTACACCAAGTAATCCACCCCTCCGTTTGCTGATTTCTCTTTGTTTTTCAATCATTAGTTTTCTTGATGTGTCAGAGACTTTTTCACTCCTCCCACCACCTTCGCGTATGTTATATCCATCGGGTTCCATTGTTTGGTGTTCACTAATGAGTTTTCTCTCCATTTCACCAAGTTTAGAAGCATTGCCTTCCCAAATCGTAGAAACTTTAAAGTTCTCCCATCCGTGCTCTTGGATGGCTTGAGACAAGGTGCGACAGTAACTTCTTGAATCTCTGTGTTGTCTAATCCTCGTTTTTAAGGATTGGATAGTCTTACCTATATACGATTTACCTGACGGACCCAAAATCTTATAGATAATTCCCCGAGGTTCCATAACTTATTTAAGGTCCTATTTTTTTGAGAAACTTAAAAACACAAAACCTAAGAACAGTAATGGCAACTGTTGTTAAGTTTTTGTTTGCACCACTTGTGTCTGGGTCACGTAAGAAGCGACCCGCTCGTTCATCTGCCTTGGATGCCCCACCACCCCCAGTAGATGATACCAAGTATTGGGAGTTTGGAAAGTATTCATGGAAAGCAACGGTCGAAGCTCTCGACAAGGATGGTATTGTCGACAGAACGTTCATCGGCTACAGTCAGAGGTTGGATATCACGGATAGAACCCAAATTGCCTGCGATCGTCACAAACAGCCTGGGACTACGTGTGGTGAGGCACAGATGGTGATGAAGGGTGGTGAGTGTGATGAAGTTATTTTTATGAAACCAAAGTCGGGTGTCCTGATTAATCTGACTCGCTAATTTTAATCACAGATATAATAGAGATGGCTATCATCAGAACTGGTAACAAAATTGGTCAGTCGATTGCGTTTGTCCGACTTCTATTTGCTATCATAGTTGCACTGTCGTGTTGTTCTTCTGGGAGTTATGTTTTGGTAAGAAAAGAGAAATATACTAAACAAACCGATGCTATCATAAAGAGTGTCAAATGTTTACCAATTGTTCAAAATGAGAAGAGTGGAACAAAATACGATTGTACGATTGACTACACATATATCGTGAACGAAAAGGAAATTTCCGATTCTAAAAAGAAGGAATTTTTGATTGAACCAAAAGTTGGGTCGAAAGTTAAAATTTTCTACAACCCTGAAATACCCGGTGACAATAGTTTTTCACAAGGTCCTCCAAAACTTTTAGGAGTTGGTTTTATGTCTGTTGGCTGTATGTTAGTGATGTCTGCGTACATACTGTATTATTTAACGAAATCTGTCAAGGGTGCTGGAACCCTGTTGACAGGTGCGACAGCATATGATTACTTTAGGGCTCGCTAACGTTTACTGGAGGTGCTTCAAGTATCTCAAGTTCATAGACACCTTCTTGAACTTGAGATGGCTTCACGTATGCTATACGACAATCTTTAGTACGAAGAGCAAGATTTCCACTGGGTGTTGGAACAGCGATGGGTTTGCAGAGGAGAGCGAACATTATTTTAATGTCAGGAAAAAGTAACAGATGAATCACTGCCTCGTGTTTGGTGCCAGGGGACATTTGGCGAGAACCCGTATCATTCCAGCTCTCAAGAAATTGGATTGTCCTCACACTCCCATTTCTAGACAGCAGGTGGCGAACCTGGAACACCTCAAAGATGTTCCCAACGTCGTGGCGTATATGTCCATCCCTACACACAACTTTTGTGAAAATGTTGAACCCTACCTTGGTCTCGTCGATGCGACCTATATTCTTGAGAAACCTCATGGTCACTCCAAATACGACTTTGAGAGAATCAAAGACTTTATCGATGAAAACAATCTGAAGGTGGTATACAATGACCACTACCTCGGTAAAGATGTTTTGAAATGTATTCAGACTCCAAAGAAACTCGAGTCCATCAAAATAAAGTTACACGAGAGTGGTGATATGAATGAGAGGATTAATTACTTTGATACTGTGGGTATAGTGGGAGACATGTATCAAAGTCACTGTGTCCTATTGTTTGCGACGATCATCGCGAAACATACATGTAGAAATCGTGAAGAAATCTTGAAAGAAATGGGTTCAATCGAACCGGAACTAATTCAAATTGCGAGAAACATAGAGTACGATGGTACAGCACCCACGGAATGTAAAATCAGAATGACCTACAAAGGCGTTGAATTAGAAGCAGACCTCGCCAAGATGGTTCCAGGGGATAAATACATTCTCGTAAATGAGAATGATAAATGGAATCTGGACTTGGGTGGGTGTGCGTATGAAAACGTACTCAGAGAAATCAAATGTGGTAACAAACAAATTTTCCTAAAAGAGAAGGAAGTTGACTATCTATGGGATCACGCCTCCATTATTTCATGCTGACCAAAGTAGTTGCGCTGTGCCATGATAAACTTCATAGATGTCGATCTCTCGTGGATAAAATCATATTGGGAAAGTGCGGCTTGCACAGCTGGACACGGAATACCCGCGGCAACACAGTACATCACCATAACTCGTGCATTTTCAGCCGTCTCTTCGATGATGGTGCGGTAATCCTCACCAATCATGGGACACTCAATGATGGTTCCCGAAGACCACGCCTGTTTGATACTCTCATCGGACACGTGACGAGTCTCCATTAGGTCGTAGCCCTCAAGAAGGGATGTCGCGAACACGAACCGAAGTGCGTCCACAGCAACTGTAAAATCAATGGCACAGTTTTTATGATTGGCTGTATTAACAGCCTTGACCGTACGACTCGTGAATCGTGTATTCACAGCAGAGTTAATCGTGGGAGTAGGAATGCCATACTCAAGACCAATCTCAGAACACCATAGACCCGTGTTATTCATGTGTCCGATATCCGCAATCCTGTTGAAATCGTATTCGTGAAGTACATCCATAGCCGATTTAGTGAGGTAGCCATAAATGTCCGTATTTTCAATTCGCTTGAGCACCTGTCCCATGTAATACCCATCCTGATTACAGAAGGCATATACATCAGCGATACCCTGTAGCATCCCATACTCTACACCGTTGTGTACCATCTTGGTGAAATGACCAACACCATAGTCTTCACCCATGTATGCGTAACTCTTAGCGAAAGACTTGAAGAGATCTTCATGTTCCTCAAATGTCTTCGAAGGTCCACCAATCATGAGTGCGGGACCTAGACGAGCACCTTCAGCACCACCGGAGAGACCTGTGCCAAGGTACCCAATTCCCTTGGATTGGCAGAATGCACCCCGATTCCTCGAGGTTCGATAAAATTCATTCGAACAATCCACGATAGTGTCACCCTTCGTCATCACAGAGCTCAACTTCTTCACCATAGCATCCGTCGTCTCCCCATGTGGGAGAGCCGTGATAATTGTGCGAGGCTCCTTCATATCAGAAACCATCTCTTCAACATTGTCGTAACCCTTCACGTGGGAAGACTTCTTGACAACCGCCTTCACCTTTTCAGGTGAACGATTACACACATTAAGTTCGTGAGACTTCTGGATGTTTAGGGCGAGGTTGCCGCCAATAGAGCCGAGACCGATGAGACCGAGAGACATTATACCTTTAGTGTGTCCCACCCTTTTATACTGATTTCACTCTCTTCACACCACGGATAAATATCATCACCTACAAAATTAAAGGCGTCCGTACCCGCTTCGATACATTGATCACAGATACCCTTATTGTCATCAATGATAAGACCGATGTTGAGTGCACGGCAGATATCAGACTTTTTCACTTCATATGGAGTGTAACTATTTGTGATAATGACATCATCAAAAATATTCGGGAAGAATGTATCAATCCAGTCTTCAGTCTCTTCCCTCACTGTGTCTTGGCGACCAGTGACGATGTACAACTTATCGGCACTTCTACGGAGTTTATACATAGCTCTCTGTGCCCCTCTTATGGGGGTCAATTGGATGAAAGCTTGGGACTTGTAAAATTCCTGAACCATCTTTTGAGATTCTTCTTCTGTGATGTCAAAAATATCCCGATAGACATAGCTGTACCTGGTTTTGGAAATTGATTTGTTGTGGTATTTCGCCATTGGACTGAGAAACGGGACAAGAACTTCATCGATATCGATCGCAATGCGGTTCATTTATTACAAATCACTCATAATCTCTAACTACTACACCAACGGGAAAACGTGGAATACCTAGGGCAGTAAGATTCTGAAAACGAACCGTCAATTGTTTCCCTATGTACCTGTCCTTCTCTTCGAGGAATTTCCTGCGCACTTCGAGGGTGCCTTCAGGTCTCACAGAAAAGTGCTGTTCTCCCACTTTACACACCCAGATCGCGGTACCCTCTTCACGCCCCGTACCCTCCTTAACATCCACGATGGGATACTCCTCGGTCTGGAAATCCTTGAACTTGAGAAGATAGTTGCTTCGCTGACCCACTTCATAAACACTGTCTTTGTCTCGAATCATCGTACCCTCGAATCCTTGTTGCATAAACATTTTATGATGGGCTATCATGTCTTCATGCTTTTTGACACCAAACATTTCAACATATTCATAATGAGGATTGGAAAGACCTTTAACTCGGTCCCACCGTTCGTCAAATGTCATACCTAAATTCTTGAGATCAAAGAAGTCAAAGACGTAGAACTTGAGCTTCAAGGGGTCAGTCTTGAAAGTACTCGTGAGTTGCTCAAAGTTGAGGTTGGGATCAAACGCTTCACCATCGACATATTGACCCTCCTTGAGTCCCTTACCGAGAATCTCAGTCCCAGGTACAATCTTACCAGTCCTAGAGATACCCCCATCCTTGGAGACAAGTAGACGGACACCATCGAGTTTGGGTTGAACATAAAAGGGTTCACTGATATACTTCTTACGATCTTCCCACTTGTTGGCGAGCATAGGCAACACTTGGTTACATTTGGTATGCTCATTGTTCCACATGGTTTGAGCTCTTTTGAGAGCCTTTTCGTAACCAGTCTTGACATTGGTTCGTGACTCAGAAAACTTATCATTCCCCACAACACCAGAGATCTTCACGATGTCTACAGTTCCATCTCCCAAATCCTCGACCCTGATGTCAATATAGCGGTCGTTACCGTGTTTATCTTGTCTGATAAGGCGTTCCATTGTGCAATATGTGGATAATTAAATTCTCAACTTTAAATAGATGTCAGAATTACCCGTTATAAACTATGGCAGAATGGAACGACTTAGGCCCCCAGAAAGTACAACAGTACAAATGAACTTGAATACTTTTTGTGTTATTCTTATAATTATATGTATATTAGCGATGTATAAACGCTCAGTTGGGATTACTCAAGCGCGTGAACGATTCCATACTTGAGACAATCTTTTGGGGAAAGGTAAATATCCTTCTTCATCAACTTCTTGAGCATCTTATCAGGAATCTGAGTCTTTTCGAGATACATCTTCTTCAACATTCTCATAAACTTATCCGTTGATTTCAGCTCATGTTTAAGTTCTTGAAAATTACCCCACATCTCAGTAGAAATTTGGTGAATGAGAACGTACGCATTCCTCCCCATTCGTCTCTCAGAACCCCCGAGAAGCATGAATGTAGCTGCACTACAACAGGAACCTTGGGCGATGGTATGAATCTTGACACGCGAAGTTTCAAGAACATTCATCATGTTCATACCAGCAAAAATGTCTCCACCTTCACTCATGATGTGAACCCTAATCAAGGGTTCGTACCCAAAGAGTTCAGCTTTCTTTTTAAGAAGTTCAATCTCCAACTTCTTAAATTTTTCAACGAAGTCAAGAGCGTTTTCACGATCGACATCGGCATAGAAAAGAATCTCGTTTCCGATAACCTTGACACATTCTTCAGATTCAGGTTCTTCATCTTTCGTAGACATTCTTCAATGCTTTCTTTACTCTTGTGACGTCCCTCGATTTTAAGCCATTTCCAACAGCGAGATGATTGATGACATCAAAATCCTGGGGCGAAATTTTATACTCAACCAGTGGTTCCAAGTCTCCACTTTCTGCATATTTCTTTAATAGGCACAATTCCTCTATACCCAACCCCATCCTTGATTTCTTCTTAATTTCTTCACACTTCTGTTTGCGCATCTTATAGTTTCCAAACTTTGTCCAACAACTCCCAGGTCTGATTTTATCTTTCATAAGTGGTTGACCGAGTGCCGTTTTTGGTATCGTCAGAGCGTGTAAAACAAAATAAGGCATCAGATTCCACTCACCTTGAGAATACATATGAGTGTCATACATGTCAGCATCAGAAAAAGCTCGTGAAGCTTTTATGATGTCGACACCTTCAGAGTCAAGGTAATTTTCCTGAAATATGTCCCATATGTGACCATGTTCAGATATACTGTCATATATTTCTATAGGACTAGGATCAGAAAGAACACCAGCTATGAATTCTTTTGGAGTTTCAAAGTCATCAATTTCATCGTACCCTTCCATGTAGGTGAAAAAGTTCCGTATATTCCCTTGTGATCGTATCGCAGCACTCTCTACTTCTGGACCTGTTTTGTCAGTCAAGGTTTTCAAAACTGAAGGTTTATGTTTCGGGATAAATACCGTTTCAAAATTGGGATACATACACATATTCGTTGTAGTCACCAAGAGGGATCCACGAGAAATTCGATCACCGTCCGCAACTTTCTCTATTATGGGTTTGAAAATGGGATCATAATCTTCGATGAATACATGTTTCGTGGACGGTTTTATGAAAGGGAGGAAAAGTGATTTACTTTTTAGATGTTCGGGCAACAGTTCAACATGATTCAAACCTTTAAGAACAGCTTTGAGTATATACGACTTCCCTACACCCAATGAACCACAAATGAAGACATTTTTGCGTTCACGAATGTACCGACGAATTAGATCAATCGTTTTTGTGTGTATTGTGGAAACAATCGGATCTTTTTTTTGCTCAACTATTTTAATGAAAGAATCCATTGATGACTTTACTAATCAGGCCATAGATTTGGTGCTCGGAAATAGCGCACTTCATAAACGTATCGTAGAACCTTTAAAAAGGAAAATTGTACCATACATTGTTTCAAGTATTCTTACCAATTTGGTTATGTTTATTCTTTTGGTGTACCTTGCTCGACGTCTGTCTCTTCTTCCTCTTCTTCCTCTTCCTCTTCCTCATCCTCTTCATACTCCTCAGGTTCTTTAGCTAAGAAGGTACCCACCTTTTCAAAAACAGTGTCTTTTGTTATAGCTCGAATAGGTTCAATAGTTTTTGGTAACTTAAGAGATGGTATAGGACGCACAGTTAATATCTCTGGTTTTGTGAACACACCTTCTATTGGGTACTCTTTTTCGAAGTTCATGAGAATCTTTTTAGGAATAGCAGGACATTGTTCGAGTAAACGATCATATTCAGCTTTGCATTCTTCAACAAATTTCAAACCCTCCTTTTTACGTTCTTCACGAGGTAGAGATAACTGAAGTCTAATATTTCTTGAAAGACTTCCATGACCTAACGCAGAGGTTCTGTGATTTTCCATCAGTTCATTCACCTTAAGGAACTGCATAATCGTCGCGATCAGACCTGCGATGAGATTTAAACCACCAATTATTGATGGTGCTGCGGGTTGTATACTCACAGGTAAAGTACTTTGAGCAAAATTTGCCGTACCCGTGATGGTCGATAAGACGATGACTGGCAAATTAAAACGTAGACTCAACTTTTTATACATCAGAAAAGAGCGATGATGCATATATCTGTAACACGCACACGCCTCACCCCATTGACGTAACACGTTCTCATGATATTCATTCCATGTTTCTTCCATATTAATTTCTTCTGACATCTTATAATAGATGAACATAATATTCTTCATGCACGTCATCTTTCTCTTGGCTATCCTAATTGTCCCTTTCACAAACAACCAGAAGAACCTTGAATTTTATTCAATGCTCATTCCATTCCTATTTTATCACTGGTCGGTGAATGACGATACGTGTGCACTCACCCAAGCGGAGATGTTCATGACAGGAAAACACAAGGATGAAACATTCATGGGACGCCTAGTTGGCCCAATCTATAAGATGGAAGACAATGAAGTGAACAAGTTGACCAAGACCTTATTCTTCGCACTTTGGGCATTTGTGCAGTATCGTCTTGGACATTTTAAAGAATTTACAAAAGATTTGAACCAAACACTTAAAGTTATGAAGCTAAGGTAAAATAGTCATGGATACCAAACTTCGTAACGAAATCGATCGCTTGAAAAATGCTAAAGAGATTTACCAACGGGAATACGTCACAAATATCGAAGAACTTGAGGAGAAGGTTGAACGTCTCGAAACTCAAATTGATCGCAGTGAATCTGAAATGAAGCGAGAAATCCTTAGAAAACATAAAACTCTATACATCCAAGAAATTGAAAAACTTGATGCGACCATCGAAAAGACGACCAAGTTCATTGATGATAAAGTCGCAGCATTGGATATCAAGTTGAATGAAATCGTCAAGGAGAAGAAATCATTCGACTATAACATCAAGAGACTCGGGGAAGCTATTGAAAGGCGAAATACCGCTGAAGTTTTCGAAATGTTTGAGACAGTCATGAACGCACTCAAGATTTTGCACGAGGAAAGAACTTAAATTGATCAAAGAAGTGTACACAACTTTTAAAATTGTGGTACAGGATCATACATAACGCATCAGCGATGTCGTGTTTTCTCTCATAGGGAATGTCTCCATCGATATATTTCTCAGCGATGGAGACAGTTCTCTCTTTCCTCTGTTCATAATTGAGGTGTCTCATACCAAAGTGTACATGCATACTCACTGGTGAAACGAGGGTAACTTTGTCTTTGAACATGTAGTGTAAAAGTATCTCGATATTCTGGAATCCCCCGGGAGGTTGCCTCTCTATGAGGATTTTTTCAGCTTTGTCGAATAGGTCTCGGTGATCTTCTACAAATAAAGGAATAATGTCTACGAAATCATTTGAGTGGATGTATTTATAGTCTTCGAGACTTACCTTCTTTATATATTCTACATCAATTTTTGGACCCGCACTCGACTCAGCCAATACAAGACCCATATTGTGATAGCCAATGTCGATCGCCAACACCTTCATGTCTCTAAGTGAAAGATTTTCCTTAACTATAGTAAATGAAGAACAAGACAAAGACTCAATTGCTATGGGTGATCCTTGTCGCGTTGGTCGTGGTCATTGTGTATCTCATCCAAAATCCTCGTGTCGTTAAGGTTCCAGTGAAAGTTCCTACTATGATGGTACCCCCAAGACCCGTGCGTTCTCAGGAGATTCGGCGCGAACCTGAGTTTAGAGGGCCACCTATCAAGAAATATAAACCTGGTCGTATGCAACAGATGGGTATACTCACTGGGTCCGGTGAAACCCTACCACTCTATGGTAAGGAAGTTCGTGGTCGCCGTGATCGTTACAACTATTATACAACAACTGGAGGTGAGAACCTGTACCCCATTCCAGTGAGTCACAGTGGTCGCGACTGTATGGAAGATATTGGATGTCAAGAGTTATACGGAAATGAAACAGTCTCGGTAACTGGTAAGACTGGTTCATTCGCGGTGAATATGTACAGGACAGACGACTTTTTTTAAATACGCTTTTTAACGTCGGTTACAACGCGTGAAGTTGATGAACTGCAACAAGATGAGCATATACACGCAGCTGCGAGCATTGGTGGTGTTTTGAATGGCATCTTCATAACACCGTACACCACGAGGATAGAACATAAGATTCCACAGATATAAGCAGCAAGCCACTCGGTCTTCATGGGCTTATCATCTCCTTTGAAGAGATCAGAAATGAATGGGATTTTAGGCATATCGAGACCTGGGATCAGAGAAAACACAAGTCCCATTTATAGTACGTCAACAAAAATTATTTGTAAGATCATATTCTCTCCTGTGAAATCCTGGTGTCCTCGTCAGTTTCGCCTTTTCAAGTAAAAGTTCCTTAATCGTATCTTCATCGAGATGTTTGAAAAAGTCCTTCTTCACCTCGATGTCGTCAAGTTGATGTTTCTCACGATTACTTTGGACATATGGCCAAGTGTGTTTTCTCAATGATGAAACCTCTTCCTCAAGTTGTCTAATCCTCGGTAGTAGAACCTTATGAATAAGTATTTTAAGTTCATGTACATCACTCATCTTACCCTAATTTCACAATTTATCTTTATACATTGTAAGTATGACACCAGAGAAACGCAGTTTTGTGAAACTGGTCGCACACGGTGTTCGAGACTTGATGGAGTATCTCAGGTGTGATATAAAGATAGGGGTCAATCCTGAAACCGATTTAGAAAAGTTTATAAAAAGACAATTGCTCATTAAGAAGAGTGAAAGTGATTATGACTTCTCCGTGGGAAAGTTTCGGATGGCATTGGATATGTTGCCTTATGAACAAATCAATAACTTACTCATTTACCTGGACCAGACTGGGGTAACTATCGATCGTGCGTTTACGATGGCATCGCCAAATCCACTTATGTTTTCGAAAAATGATCAGGAATTTGTCAAGTTGATTAATGATGGA
>Ga0209932_1000530_pt1 | contig 11093 bp, 33 predicted proteins | sample SalPon2_B_H2O_MG_2_FD_185728 | JGI IMG/M metagenome (GOLD analysis project Ga0209932, IMG submission 185728) | Salt pond water microbial communities from South San Francisco under conditions of wetland restoration - Salt Pond MetaG SF2_B_H2O_MG... ...
TTTTTTTCAGCAGTAGACGGGAGAATAGTCATCACCTTTGTATTCTTCAAGATTAAAATCAACAACAGTCGCACCATTGGCAAGATACTGATTGATGTCATACATTGCATCAGACTTGGTGCGGGTCGTGAAAGAAGTCATCTGTTGAGAAATCTCAGCAGTGGGGTGCCAAATCACACGTTTCACAAAACGCTTACCGGTGCCAACGGGATAAAAATCAACTTGAGTGGCAGAAGTCTGGAGTTGCATGGGGTGTCTTGCGTTGATGAACTTATTATAGAGCAGAAAGGGGTCAACGGATGTCCCCATGGACCACTACGTCAGCTGGCACACGGGAGACGGTGTATCGAAGGATCTGACCATCAAACTGACGCCATGCTTCCACAGTCTCATTCACCATGCGATTGTGCTGACGGTCGGCACCTTTGGCAGTCTTACAACGCTTGGCACTGCGGAAGTAGATGATGGGTTGCACTGCATCCTTGGTGTCGATCTCAACCTTGTAGAAAACGTGAGTGTTGCCCATGGAGGGTTCCGTCCCTTGATTACCTTAGTATTATAGGGCAGAGTGAGGCAGAGTCAGGGGCAGAGTGGACAGTTCTAGGATTGTCACCACTGAATCACGGCACGACTTGGTTCATGAGATGGTGGTGTTGGTGGAGTTCCAGTAATTTTAGAAGATTTACCACACAGTGCCTCAGTACCAACCAATTCACCGAATCCATAGTCATAAGTCATCGCATTGTCACAGACATAGTGTGGATGATCAGTACTTACACCCAATCTCTTACAGATTTCTGCATGATTGTCCTCCATCAGTTCAACACAATACAACATATTGTTCAGAACGTGCTCAAGATCATGATACTTCACCAATTCATCACGCAGTGCCACCAGAAAGTTCCCACTACCAGCAGAATTATCTAAAAATGTGGAATTAGGATTCTTCATGATTTTTTCAGGAATCTCTGCTACCATTATGCGACATAGTTCCATTGGGGTGAATACTTCCCCAGTCGCATCAATACGATCATCGGAACGTTCAATCTCCGATCCGACTAACTCATTGTGCTTATTCTTGGAAAAGGACATTACTCTCTGGAACATACTTTAGATATTCTACCACCTTCAGATTTAGAAATCCAGCCCAACGACAGTGCTTACAAATAATATCCTTGGCATCAAGAATAACATTCTTCACTACCCGTGCCTGTTCCTCATCATCCACATAAATGTAGAAATAGTTGCGTGGATCAGAAGAACCAGCAGTTCCTACTTCTTTAGACTTTAGAATCTGCACACGTTCTTCTTGACCTGGTTTATCAAATAACTTGGTCTTGGGAACCGATACTTTCAATCCAGGACGACCCTCTTCATCCATCTTGAAATACTTCTTTAGATTGTTCTCCATATCAAAGAATGGAAAAATCTCAGTCGGATTACCAGACTTGGGATGAAATCCAAGTTCAAGATATACATTGGATTCTTTATTGGTGAACGATAAACCTTCATTGCCTGACTTATAAACGGTCACACGACTGAAGGTAGATCCAACACCATTAAAATACTGTGCCACGTTCTCAACATCTGCAATAGATGTGAATCGATTGAATGTATCCCACAGACGACGATCTCCATCATAGGCATCCGCAATCTTCTTAAAGTCCTGAGATGGTGAACACCAACTGAACGGAGTGATGAGTGATACAATACCATCATCCTTGGTCAGTTCTAGAGCTTTCACCCAGAACTTAGACCACAGATTAGATGCAATGTCATTATTCTTACTGTCCTGATATGGTGGGTTACCAAGAGTTACATCAAAATCTTTTTTCATTTTCTCTATCTGATTATCTGTGAGTAGGGTAACAACATCAAGACCAGAACTAATTGCAATCTCACCCTTAGGGAAATACTTATATGACTTTTCTGTATATAGATTGGTATATCCTTTAGAGATGAGATAGTCGCAGATCTGACCATGTGCATCTTTAATGACATATATTTTAGCATCTTTTTCAACATGTGTCAATATGTCGTCACACATATCCATCAATAACTCTCTATCAGGAATGCGATACATCTCATCTTCTCTCTTCTTAACCTTACCCTTCTTCTTGACAGGACTCTTATGAAACTTACGTTCAAAGTCTCTATAGTATTCATCTAACTTTTTTGCTTCGACCAATACCTGACGAACGCCAATATCTATATCCTTTACAGTCGGGTGCATAATCATCTCATAAGCACCATATCCAGGATATTCGCTGAGTTCTTTCACCCATCCATACTTTCGCATCAATTTGCGAATCTCAGAATCCTCAATGTCAGGATGAACATCAATATATGTTAAAAGTTTTGGTTTTTCTGGACACTTTGAGTAATCATTATCATCCCATCTCACAAGATACTCACCCTGAATTACCCAACCTCTAGCAGGATCTGTTTGTCCAATGAAAAAAGAATACGGATAATCACCGCTCAATGCTCCACGAATGTAGGCAGGAAACTGCATTACATAAATTCTTCTCACCTGACCAGGAACCAGAGCAGGTTCAAAGTTGGGATCAACTTTCACACACACTTCTTCTAAAGCATTCATAGACAATTTACCTATTATAAATCGGTTTTTAATTGGAATCAATAAGAATAATTGGAAAGATTACAGGCAGGGACGTGATAACCGTTATCAGGTTGATTCACATCATAGACCCAGATAAGTTCACGGTCGTTTGCTGCTTCATAAGACTTAAAACCAAACATAGGAACCAGTTTGACCATCAGAGCACCCCAGTGGTACTCGGTTTCAAAGTCGAAAGTCATCGGTGCCGTCCCTTGATTACCTTAGTATTATAGGGCACTGGTCAGTCGGTTAGCAAAGACCTGTGCCACTTTTGCCTCTGCCACACTCTTTTTATCATTTATCCACCAATCATATAGTCTTTCTTCTTCTCTACGTGCCTCAATTTCATGTGGTTGATCTTCATAAGCATAGTTTTCGACTGGTTCTTTATAAAAACACAATTTTCCATATAGAAACCGCAGGTCACCACGTACCCACTGTGCCACGTGAGTCAGTTCATGAAAAAGAGTTTTTAGATACAATTCACGATCCATGTTTGCCTGAAGTTCAATCAGAAACAAACGTGGACGATAAGAATGATCAATAGTGTCGCAATAACCTACAACATTATCACGTTTTAGACCTTTATGGTCAATGTCAAGACCGATTGAATGATTGGGAAAGAAACTATTCAGAAACCAACCGGTAGCATCTTCACAGAGTCTCTTAGAATAACCGTATCCGTTATGAGAAATGAAACTCATTATTATATACCATTCAGAATAGAATATGTTACTCTTGTTCCCCAATGAAGAAACCAAACAAAACTTGAAATAAAGATAAGTTTATGAGTTGCAGTCATCCATAACGTTCCATATATTCTTCCAATGTGAAGGTTTCATCAGTCCATGTTTCTTCAATCAGTTGTTCTGCCGTCAGTTTCTCCATTGATTCACGAAACTCTTCTGGACTGGGATCAGTTTCAGGATCAAAGTCATCATGACATAACCAATCCCATTCTGCACAGAGTGCATCTACAAGTTGTTCCTTAGTATAATTCATGCAGCATCATCAGTAATCAGAGAATCATCAGGCAGATTGTTTGCTCGGGTTTTCATTCTATTTAACTTTGACACATTCCATCCATTTGCTTCTGCATCATGGACAAGACCATCAAGTTGTTTACGCTCACTTTCGGTATGATAATGACGTTGATTGTTCATAATAACCTCTGAATTGAACTGTTTAATTGTAGCACATCACCGTGCATAAAGGTATGACCCGCTCCAATCTGCATTTTCCAGCAACCACTCACGTTGCTCAATCAATCGCAGATCATAACGAACACCTTTGGCAGGAGACTTGATGCTGGCAGGTTTATACACTTCACCAGTCTTCTTATCAACAAAGGCATGAACAGATCGAGAACCATTGGCACTCATCATGATTTTGTGATACTTACGACCAGACTCCACAGTAAACTCATAACCACACTGACCATTCTTCAGGTCTTCAATACATGCCTGATGATAATCAGCATTCACCTCCTTATGCACAGAGCGTTTGTGAGAAGCAATGCTGTAATCAATATAGTTTTTCAGCAGTGCATCACACAGCATATAGCACCACTTTGAAACATTTAGTTGAATGGTGTTCTGTGCATCATGTTGAGCACAGAAGTCGGAGAAGTCTTGACGGAGTGTGGTGGTGGTCATGGGGTCTTCCCTTGATTACTTTGTTATTATAGGACATTAGAGGTGCCTCTGAGGGCACCCTGTGACACTTATGCAACTGGTCCGGCAGGGATTTCTTCTTGCTTGACCATGTGACGATCGGGACCAGCATTGAGTTTGTGGCAGATCCACTCACCATTCACAAAATGATAAGTATACTCTGCACCATAGTTATCATCGGCAGCACACAGAAACTCATTCAAATCTTTGTAGAGTTGGGGTGCAACACTTTCCATAGATTCACCACGCATGGTGTAATAAAGAGGACCAGATTCGGGCAGAGTTTCATTGTTCCAACCCGCATTAGTCCAAGTGCAAGACATATCACCACCGTCAATCAGTTTGTTGACTTTCTCAACGGTGTCGAAGTTGTCACGCAGCATACGACCATTGTAAGCAGGATAGTTATCATAATGGCAATATACTGCAAGGATGCTGCCATCAGAGAGTTGCTTACCAATCAAACCTCTTGTTGCCATGGGGTGTGTTCCCTTGATTACCTTGTAATTATACATCCACCTGCCTGCCCTATGATGCCTCCTGTGCCACCTCTTCTACTGTCACAAGGTCTCTGTATCGTTTCCAGTGTCCGTATGCTATCTTCTTTATTCCTGATGCTGAATATCCGTTATCTATCGCCCATCGTTGTAGTCCATCAATAATAATTTCTGTACCATCTTCATATACTATCCTCCAAGTTTTTGCCCGTCCATTATTAGCACCACGAGTACTAAATCCATTTGCATATCTCTCAAGCATACACTTTCTGTTACTTTCTTTCTGATGCTGCGGACAGGTTGTTAAACCTTTTGTCCCAGAGTTCCACGACCCAGTTGTTATAAACTCACCAGGATCTGGTTCATCGCACTCAAAATTGCGGAGGTCTATGACCCATTGTTCTTCCATCTGCTTTATTCGTGGTTATACTTATTTATAAGACTTATGCAGTAAAAAAGGGGGGCAATGCCCCCTTTTTGCTTAAACAACCACGAATAAGCAATAGTATTTAGTACAGGGCATGAAAAAGGGGCATTGCTGCCCCGTGTGACACTTGTTAAACTGGTTCAATCTTCATAAACTCGGCACTCATCTGCATCAGGATGCACATCACAATACATTTCAAGTGGAGTTGGGTCGTGATGATCTTCTGGATTATGTTCGTGATACACTTCTAGATCATGAAGTTCAGACTCAATGTGACGACGTTGTTGTGGGGAAATTGTAGGATCTTCCAGGATTTGTTTGTCCTTCTCAATATGATCCTCGATAGATTTTTCCATAGTTCTGTAACGTTATGATACTTATTTATTTTGTTCTTTCAATTTGCTAACAAGATAGTCAGCAAACGATTCCATTTTTTCTGGATGAATTTGTCGAATACCGGATTCTTTTACGGCATTTGTGATGCTTTCAATCTCATTTATAGAGAGTTTCTTTCCTTTAGATGGCAGTGTCATGGATTTTTAGCAACAATACAATCATAGCAGCATGATTTACCAATATCTAGCGTTTTAATGTTTTCTTTGGGATTGGTTCATAAAACTTAATCTTTATCAAACCAAGACCCAAACATTCCACTATCTCCAGGGTTACGATTCTCAAGTTTATCAAGAATTTCATCTGTATGAATAACTGATTCTATTTTTTGAATCATACTTGCAATTTCACTGCAAACCATTGGTCTTTCTTGTCTTGCTGCATAAGACAAAGCATTTCTTAGTGATTCTTCTGCTTCTTTAAGTGATTCTTCTACTGATTGTGATAATGCCATTTTTATTTACTTGTTTCTATTGGTATCATAATAATGCTTTGATTTTTTATAATCAGCATCAAGTTTTGCACGTTGATTATAGTACTCTGCTTCTCTTAGATTATACTCACGACACTTATCTCGTTCTTCTTGTTCTGCCGCAGCATCACACATTGCATCTAGTTCTTCTTCAGTAGAATACTTATATTCTTCTGGATAATAATTTTCTTCCCAAAAATCAGTCCAATCATAATTGTTTGCTTCTTTCACATTCCCATCAAGATCTACAGGTCGTTGACCTTTCAGAAGTGAAAGAAGTTCTGTACTTTTATCCAAATATTTTTTATGATACTCCACACTTTCATCCACACACTTTACAATAGTGTCATAGATGTCTTGTGGTGTAAGATCCTCACAGTTTAAAGCATCATTCACCCAGTTATCAAGTTGTTCAAGAGAATAGTTTTTATAGGAAAAGTCACTGCTGTGCGGATTGGTCGAGTTCATCGAGATAGTCCTTGATTGCTTGCTCTATCATAACTTGAATTTCTTTGCTTGTCAAACCGTTTAAGAATTTCCAATTCGGGTCTTCCTTGTCCCATTCTATACTATAAGATCCATCCTCATTTTGATGAATTTTAAGTGAATCATTATTCATTTTTCTTAAGTTGCTTACGACACTTTTTCACTTCTTTTAGTTCATCCTTAATCATCTGATATGCATCTTCGGCACTAATACGTTTTGATAATTCCATAGCACAGATTACTTCAACTCTTGTTCCAAAGTGTTTCAATGCTTCTTCAAAGCAATTCAATTCTTCATACATCAGAGTTTTCCTCCCACAACACCACTATTGACGACACGAGTGTAAAGATGTAGTGTACCCTCTTGTTCGCATTTGAGATACCATCGTGTTACTTTAGTTACTTCTTCTTCTGTAAGAGAAAACAAAAAGTCTTTTCCAGTATCTTTACGGACACTTTTCCACATATATGCAGATTTTGTCACATAGAAAGAATCATCAATCCAATCAACTTCCGCAATTTCAGGATGCTCCATCTTCCTCCTCTTTATCTTTTTTATTGAAACCAAAAGGTGCTTCTTTTTCTTCCAATACTAGTTTCAGTGCAACACCACCGACTGCTTCCATAACTTTCAGAATGTCTTCTGGTTTTGCATTTTCTCCCAGTTCTCCGGCAATATACCAATACTTTGGCCAGAAGGTTTCACCTGCTTTTTGATAGTCTTCAAGTGTGAGTAGTTTCATTTACCTAATGCTTCTTTCTCAAGTTTAATAAGAATTCGTCGGGATTGTTCTTTTTTGATTTTATGGTAGATAGCATCATGACGACGAATCTCTCCACCCATTGAACAATTTTTCTTCATTTGATTTACATAGAACTCTAACTGCATGAGTTCCATATCATCAAACTCAAGTCTTCCTTCATGAATGTTTTTCATTTACCAACTCCATAATCAGGTGCTTTTGCTTCAAGTTCTCGGATAGTTTTATGCAGTTCTTCTACTGCTTTACGGGTTTCTTCAGTTTCTTCCCAATTCCAAGTTTGTCCTTTAGAGTCAACGAATTCTTTCTGTGTCATTGTAGATTTTTATAAACTGTAGAGATGCTCATGTGCCCTTGCACATATCCAAGATAGATTATAGCAAGTGTTGATAGAAAAAGCAACACCAGACCGACAACATTAGGAATTGGTTTCTTTTCCATCAAAAGCAATTGCAAGTGCAAGTAGAGTATCCATTGGAATCCATGCAGGATTTTCATCAGCAAATTGAACTTGAACTTCGGTTATAACAGTTTCAAATTGCTTGCTGTAAATTTGTCTTGTATTTTTTACAAATGAAATAGGATTGTCAATCATTTTTATGAGTGTCGATAAAATAGGATCCTTTACGGAGTTTGTATCGTTGGATGTGTTTAGTTCTGTGTTCTTCACATTCGAAGTGACAGACTCTGGTTTCTGTTCCATCTTGATATTCTAAACGATAAGGGAATGACGAATAAGGATGCATTTCTTCAGGTGGAAGTTGTTTACGTTTAACTTTAGGAGTTGTTTTTCTTTTCTTTGGTGTTGTTGTGGTATTCTTCCCAGAACTCTTTGCCGTAGGTTTCTTCACCTGTGGCTTGGATGTACTGGTCACATTTTTCTTTGCCTTCGCTTTCGGAGTTGTAGTAGGTTTCTTTTTCGGAGGCATTACTTAAATCCTTTTTTGACATCAATTACCTCCACTTTAACATCCTTTCTGGTTCTTATATACTCAAACCAAACTCTGCGAAGTTCTTCATAGTCATTCAAAATTATAGATCGACCACCATCAAAAGTTATTTTATATTGATGTCGATTATAAGGTTTGTCTGATGTGACCTCAAAATATTGAGAATCAGTTCTTTCAATTAGTTCCATTGTTAATACCCAATTGTAAAGCAACTTCTTGATGCTTAAGGTGTAGTTTTACGAAGCATCGACACATCTCTTTAAGTGCATCCATATTATCACAACTTTCAATTTCTCTTGAGATTTTTTCATACTCAAAAAGTCTTGTTGTGGTTTCTAATTGTATGCTAGATGGGTCCATGTTCTTAATATACTGTAATGAATTATTTAACTGACTATTTTTGAGTTTAAAACAAACAGAGTTAAACAATCCCATTTTATGATAAAGTTTGATTTTTGTATGTGCAGAATGAACAAATACTTTTTCTACGATGTATTCTTTACCAACAATTAAAAATGATCGTGGGTCATCATTATTGCCCCATTTGATTTGTTCTTCGGAGCAACCAATATACTCCACAGTATCATTCTTTTTCATCAGTCAAATGCAGGAATAACATCATAATATCCCATATTCATCCAATAGCAATCGGTAAGTATCAATTCTTCAATACTATTTTTTACATCATATGGATTAAGTCTTGTAAAATCTTTACAGTATTCTACAACTTCATAAGGAACTTGAATTTTTTCCCAAGTAATAGGTTCATAAACATATATTGGTATTGTCATTTTATCTCAACTTAAAGATTTTTCTAAAGCATTAATTTTCACAAACTCTGCATATGCTTTTTCAGAACGTTCAGACAAAAGATCAAGAATATCTTGACGAATTGTGTCGGAGTCCACATAATCATCAAAATACTTATCTAATGCTTCTTTTAAGTATCTTTTACGATGCCACTCTGGAGAATAAGGTCGATAATCCATAATAAGGTGTTTGTGTGATGGTATTATAGCACTATGGATTGTCGGGGTCAATACCCAATCCTTTAAGATATTCTATCCACCAATCAGCATCCTTTATATACCTCCAGTTAGGAACCTCTTCTCCACGTTCTACCACATAATACTGATGTAATGAATCATCGATAGTCTGTGCGATCTCCATATTCTTCTTCCTCTTCATCAACGTCTTCATACGGGTTTTCCAAATATGGTCCTCTGGACCTATATTTTTCTCCTGAGACATACTTCTGCTCCTCATTAACTGCGGCAATCCATAATGAGAGTTTCATAATAATCCATATTAGTGCAAGTGGAAAGAAACAAGCAACTAGGATTAGAGGTTTCATACTACTCCTTGTGTATGAATTTATCTATATCAGTATTATCCCAAATTAACTGAACTGCCATTTTATCACGCAGTTCATTAACTTTATCTACATCAAAATCAGAAAACTTACCACGTTTCTCAACTTTTTTATAGTAATGCAATGCATTGAGTATGATGGTATAGTCTTCTAATGTAAGATCAAATTTCACTTAAATAATCCCCTCTCCTTCATAAAATTCAGTGTTTCTTTCATATCTCCAATGTGAGTATAACCTAAAGACACTTGAGGGTATGTTGCTTCTGAACCAAATTCAGATTCAAATGCACGTTGACTAAAATGCTGATTAAGTTGATACTCCAAAATTTCAATATTAAGTTCTTTGAGTAGAGAGGTCATTCTCTCACACTCTTGATTTCCGTTTGTGTAAATTACTGCTTGCTTACTCATGTTCGATTATAATACGTTGCTTTACTTCTCCCCTACTATTTACCACAGTCTGTCTGATAACATTAGCATCCAATAATGAGGAGATATTATCTACAAGGTTCTTGGCAATTACCTTGTTTGTTTCTTCTTTCCAGTCTTTATTCTTCATTGTTTTGCCATTCATCAATTTGTTCTTGTGTGGGGACAATCCATCTAAAGTTTGTATCCTCTCTGATAAACTCTTCGTTCATCTTTTCATAAGTTTCAGGTGTAAGTTTTTCCATAATCAATCTCTCTGGCGCCAATCATCAGGTTTATCTTGTTTGAACCAATCAGTAATATCATCAGCACCATCAAACCCTGTCTTGTAATTAGATGGGTCAGGATCACCCAATCCCATACGATTCATAAAATCATCCATACTACCTTCTTCAATGTCCTGTGCTGCTTGACGACGTGCTTTGTTTAACCAATCCCTAGCAGTTGTATATCTCTTGGCAATCTTTTCTGCCCAAATCATATCTTCAAGTTTTACCTCTTCTCCATTCGCAATACGCTTACAAATGAACTCCAACCTCAATCGGTATTGAGTAGATAACATAAACCTATCTCTCTTTATTTTTATTTATTTTCCTCATAATGCTTATCAATCTTTGCCTTGAGTTCTTTTGCAAGTTTAAGATTTCTACGATATATGAGATGTTTTACAATTGGATTTGATGGGTCATTCTTTAACCACCATATTCTATAATCAACCTTTGACCTTATTAATCTTACCGCATAGTAAAATGCTGTGGCAACACTTTCATCAGTGATTACAAAATAAAGAACTGTCCCAAATATTAAAAGTATAATATATTGGGAAGTCATCAGTTAAACTCCTCATTTCTACGACGATCAAGATATTCAAGAACTTCTGCTCTCCACTCCATCAACTCAAAAAAACATTGTTGATTGTGAGCACATTGCCGCAATTCTGAATCTGGTTTGAGAACACTCTCATAAAAAAGACCTAATGCATCACGACGTTTCTGTTCTTTATCTGTCAT
>Ga0209932_1000535_pt1 | contig 11056 bp, 9 predicted proteins | sample SalPon2_B_H2O_MG_2_FD_185728 | JGI IMG/M metagenome (GOLD analysis project Ga0209932, IMG submission 185728) | Salt pond water microbial communities from South San Francisco under conditions of wetland restoration - Salt Pond MetaG SF2_B_H2O_MG... ...
GGAGTATATCAATGACACAATCATTAGCAGAGAGGCGCCACTGCCTATTATGTAACAAAGACGATAGTAGGAAGGGTATCTCCATCTGGGTTCACGTTTCATCCGATTTCTTCTGCTTTTGCTTGCATGATAAGGATCGTCCTTCCTGCTCACCTTTGCCTCTGAAGAGGAATGATACTTTTTACGCTTACGCCTCTGCTTTGGAAGAGACATTGCAATGTGATCTTTTTTATTAACCAGTGTAGATATTACCGTTCAATTCTTGCTGTGCCTGGGAAAGTACATAAGTATGACGCTAGCTTGCCTTCGACTTTGATGATCAGAGACGTACGACGTAATTCAACTTAGGTCTTTGCTTAGGGAGGTAAGTTTGCAGTACGTCCTTATTGTGATAAATAAGTACATCATAGTAAAGTAAGAAGTAAGTAAGAGGGAAACGTCGTTTTTAGGAGGTTTGCCAGCATAAAGGCCGTCTGTCCCCGCCAAAAATGCGTTTTTTGGAACCGGGGATTTTTTTAGTTAGGCACACCACTAGCTTTTGGCCAATCCCCCCCCTCAAATTAAATGTTACTAAAACGAGTTATGTTTAATCCTCGAGATACCGTCCTTTAGAAAACGCACCTGACGCATGTTTCATGTCGATTTCATTATCTTACACCGTAACAATAACCAGACTCCATCCTCTCTCTCTAGAGAGAGATATTTTCGGCTGCTATTGATGCGTTAGATTCGTGCGGGGGAAGGGGCGGTGAATATTCTTGGATGAATGCCTCTGCACAGTCGATGATGTCTGTATCGGGAATGCCGGTGTAAGCTGCGTCGTCGTCCTCGTCAACAAACGCAGTATCTAACCTCTTTAGGCAAAGCTTTTCCATCTCCAATATCGAATGTTGCCCACCAACGATTGTCATCCACTTTGCTGCAACTGAACTCGTTTCATCAAAGCTTGGGTTCGAATTCGTTCTAGTCTCAATTGCTTTGGTGTTCATATTATCCTCATGCGTCGAGACGAGAGGAATCAATCTGCAACTAGGTCGTCTACTGTCCCAGTCATATGCTGCTTTGCACCAAACGTAAGGAATTGATGAAGGATTCTCGTGCATATCTGAGGTAAGCACTTGGTCAAAGAGGTTCTTGGCAAACATGGCATCCATCAGGACGAAATATGACTCCAAAAATGGAACTGATATGGGTGCAATGTTTTCGAAAATCGCTAAAAGCTGGGAGAACCAAAATGGCGGCCTCCCGTTGTACCAGAACATCCAATGATTGGCATCATGGAATTGTACGTCCTGAGACTTCTTCTTCTTAGTGCTCCACAACATATGATCCCTTTGAGTGGATCGGAGAGGAGCGGATAACACGGACATTTCAGATTGCTCCACAAATGTCCTCCACGGGAAGCCATTAATTCTCTGGTCATTATCTTTGAACAGCACCAAGTCAAACTTAGCTGGTAGCGTGCTTAGAATCTCTCTAGCGAATAGAAAATTGCTGACAGCATTTGACTGTTTTACTTTGGTGTGAATATGAACGTATGGTGGTAGCACAGATGAAGCCTCTCCAAAAAGAGTCACCAACGATGCCTCGTTGGCAATAACATTGACCTCCCACTCGCAAACACGATGAAACTTGCAAAGTGCATGGGTATCTTGAGTGATCACTTCAATCTCTTTTTCAATTTGGCTTTCACTAGTGAGACCAATAGACATTATAACAAGCAAAGAACGACCCATAAAATGATCAGGTGTCACTTCCTTCTTCTTATTTATCTGATCTCTTTCCTTTCCTTCAAGGAATGAATATGGATGATCCCAGATTCCTTTTAGTACTTCATTCCCCTTCTTTTGAATTGTCGACTCCAATGCTGCTGTATCGACCCAAAGTCCAGTGGAATAATAGGTGTCTCCTGTCAAAGTGTAGATAGCTTCATCAGCTACTACAGAGGGAAATTCCTCCACACGCCACATAGATCTACCTGTCGAAGTGGTAGAGTGAAGCTTTCCTAGAAGAGTTTCCATCCCTGCCCTATTGATAAGATATGCTCGAGTCGAGTGATGGTAGCGCTGCCAGCTGATGAACGGTTCGCTCAGAAATGATCCATGTTGAACTACATGTGGATTATTGGTGGCAAATTGCAACACCTTCCATCCTTCAGGTGCTAACGCAAGATAGGCATGGAATTCGTCACAGAATATGCCCGAGAATGATGCATCATCCTCTGCTATGAAAGCGAGCTCGTGACCGCTGTCGTAGGCTTGTTTAATTGCCTTAAGGTGAGACAAAAGACATGCAGCTTCGTTGAACACGTAAATATTATCGGGATGCTTCAGGTAGGACATCTGTCCATCTCCTGCATAAACCTTGATCTGTGGATGAAAGATGACCTGCTTTGAATCAATCAAGGCAGCAGCTTGCTCGCTGTCGTAGGCAGCTACACGATGCTGATTGACTATCCCCACTGATTTAACAGACTTTAAAAAGGACTCTCTCCGTTCCTTTGACTCGTCCAAGTTGATCCAGTGAATATGTGGCAGTTTCTGACAAGAAGCATGAGAGTCGATGGAGGATGGCTGTGTCGTTTGAGAACTTGGATGCAACTTATTCACAATCTTCACAATCGACTTGGCAACAATGACCATTATGAAGGCAATGATTGCAACCATTTTTCCCAAACTGATGATTGAGTGTCGCCGCTTGCCCAATTTCGTCTTTTTCTGTCCACCATAATCTAATATTGGGAGCAAATTACTGCCCAAAGAGAGGCCGCTTCTTTTTCTTCTTTTTCCCACTCCTCTGGCTCCTCTTCGGCGGAGGGGAATAGAAGAATTCTGCATCGGGAGAGCTCTCTCTAGAGAGGGAGTGTTATGGAAATATTTTTTGATATAAGTAGGTTGTAGAACTGGAAACTATTACGGCTTTGACCAGTTTGACAAAAGAAAAAAGTTGGGTAGAAACAATGACAATGCACTTCTCAAGACTCTGCTTCACAGTATAGTACCAATTCCTACGTGAGTGTTTACAAGAACCCCAAAACCAATCCAAGACCAAGCCAAGCCAAACCACAAGCCAAAATAAAGGCAGAAAGCTACTTACAGTTCAATTATCTTATGATGTTGTGTTAGTGTGCCCTGGCACGCACAGCTGGCCTTTGACTTTCAAGACATTCTACTTATTGATCTGTGTTACCATACTCAGCGCAGCAGGGCCAGAACCATTTTGTAAAGGCACAATAGAGAGCCATGGGAAGAAATTTATCCTCCAGCACCACAAACCGTGGCGGCGTCTACAGCTTGAATATTCCGAGGGTCAAAGGCAAAGGCGTCTTCGGCTTCCTCTACACACTGTCGTTCTCGCTGATCATGCTCGCTTGGAAGAAGCAGCAGCAGCAAGCAGTAGCGGAACCTGACGTAATTCCTATTCCTGGCATATCACTTGAACAGACCGTCATCAATGAAGAGTCAACAGTTCCGAGCCTGAAATTGATGTCATATCGTGAGTTAGACACCCTGACAAACGATGAACTATTGGGGCCTGATGAATTTGGCTCAGGATGTCCTAAGTCCTGCGGTTGTCCGTCCAAAAGACTTGATTGCCCACGTCACTACAACATTTCTGCTATCAATAGGAGTGCAAATGCATTGTTAGACAAAGAAGCAATTCGATACTATGAAACAAAACAGGAAATGAGTCACGTGCTGGCAGCTCAACAATGTATTGAGGGGCGTGGATTAGAAACAGGGGGCTGGTGTCTCAGTAACCTTGGTGGCAGTTCGGGTAATTTAAATCTCCAAGATGGCAGAAATATTAACATACCAAGGGAACACGTTCCTGCATCAAAAAACATCATGAAAGTCCTTGTGATGTTAATTAGCACTGAAAATGTAACAAGTATCTCTGACTATGGTGCAGGTGTTGGTCAATATGGTGCAGAATTGAAGACAAAAATGCCTCGACTTGTTTATTATGGATATGATGGAGCTGGTGATGTTGAAGCTTATACATCTGGACTGGTGAGTTGGTTTGACCTCACGCAACCCTTAAACAACCCTGTAACAGACTGGGTATTGTCTCTTGAGGTGGGTGAACATATACCTAGCAAATACGAGGGCATGTTCATCAGAAACCTTCACAGGCACAATTGTAGAGGCGTTATTTTAAGTTGGGGGATACTGGGACAGGGGGGGCATAACCACATCAACAATCATAGCAATGATTATCTTAGTGCAGTATTTGTAGAACTTGGATATGTGCGCGACTTGGAGATGGAAACTTTGTTGAGGCGCAAGGAGGAGAATTATGATTGGTTTACGAAATCTGTGATGGTATTTCGTCGTGAACAACCAGCTTGCTAATATGAAATATGAGTTATTATATTTATATATTTGTTATTATATCTTGTCAGGGCTTATGTTATTGTTGTTGAATTAATATTAGATACTTTCTCTGTGTGGGGTTGCTACTTTTCAGTGCAACATGATTGATACATACTTCATTGGTCCAAAAGACATAGCTCAACATAGCTTGCCAGGCTGGCTTAAGGGTTGCAACAGCGTCGGCAGACCACATGCCACCGCAGTGAAGGAACTCACATCTCGCCACCTCACACATTTAATGTACTCCATATCAGTGCCAGTGATGTAAGTGGAGCAACTCTTTTTCTGACTCTGAACAACACACACTCTCCTCCTTCTGCATGATCTTACAAGGATCAGTCCCATTGTATTCCTTGACTGCCAATAGAGTTTGTACAGCATACATTGTTCGTATAGGTTGGTTTCTGCACAGTTTTATGTCTTTATTTGCACAGCAGTCGTATACGGTGAGTTCAACTTCATGATTTCTCTGCATTTTCTGTACCGGGTATATCTCCACCGATGCAAAGTAGGATGGACAATAGGATGTCTTCCATAACAATCTCACTGAAGTATTCCTTAGCTTCCTCTGTCACTCCAATAATTCTCTTTGCGAGCGTCTTCGTGCTGGCATCTTGAGAGCAAATGTCCGACCATGATTTTCCCAATCTAGATAGAGGATTGTCTCCATAAATGCCGAGCTCGTACAGCTTTTCCTTCCTTACTACAATGTCTTGAATTGCAGTGTATTGGACATGACGAGCTTGTTTACTTACTTCTTGAAAACTGATATTGTCTTGATTCACCATAAAGAGATCAAGTGGATGAAGTTTTTTATCCATATCCTCCACCAATTTCTGCACTTCTTTGCATTGTGCATTGGTGCAGTACGATCTGCTCGGTAGTATTCTCATTGCGGAGAGTAAATTGAGACGCGGCTGACTGATATTTTCATTTGTGAGCTGCTCAAATAGCATCTTCTGAATTACACCAGGATATTTGAAGATAGATCGTAATAGCATTCCTTCAGCCACAGCTACAGCAAGAAATTGGGATTGATAGTCGGCATAGTCACCTTTGTCGAGGGTAATCTTATCAATGTCGGCTTTTCCCCTACCAGTTGCTAATCCATATAATGATGACAACAGCGGTGACTGTGAGTAGCGATCAGCGTAATAGTCAACAACCTCGGCCGGCATTAGATTCGGTACATCATCTCTCTCGATTTTGCTCGGCCTCACTATCAATTCATGTAGAAAAGCCATAAACTTGCCACACTTTGTAGAATAATCCTCCATATCATCTTCCGTCTTAATATGATCTGAGATTGTCTCGGTGTACGTGTATCTCTCAACATTATTGTTCTTGCCCTTTTTCAATCTAAAGGCGTAAAGAACAGCAATTGATTCACCCTCCTCCAATCTTCCCACACCAGCTCCCTCCTTCTGCGCTAGATGCTTCTTGGGAAAATTGTTCTTTATGTAATCATCAGTTTCTTCACCGTCACAGAGGCACGTCTTATAATTGGTGTCCTCCTCGTCAGGAGTACGTGCCGAAAAATAACGATGAGACGTCACTTTGGTATCATTGCCATCACATGTAGGACAGTACATTGCAAAAGAACCACGCAATGCATGACTATTTAATAGGCAGCGGGTGCATAGGATACAGTTACATGGGCTCAACACGACGTGGTCTGCGTTGACGTGGATGTCATTACCACAGGAAGAGCAGGACAAACCATCGTTACATTCTCCCCTATCGATCTTTCCGCGCTTGGCCCTAGTAATTCTAGCAGGTTCGGCCGATTTTCGCTGCTTCTGCCGATCGCTCATCACTAGAGAGAAGACGGCGGACAACGTTGATGCATAGAGATGTGTATTCAAGACGTAGTGGACGAATTACTATGGGAGTAGCTGGCTGGTGGTAGGAAATTAGGTTATTATTATGGTGGAAACAACTCCGCATCTTCTTCGAGCCATCAACCATCTCTCTCGAGTGTAAAGTCAATGTGTCAATTACCGTGCTTTCACCTAGTAAATTGCCTTATTTTACGGATTTTTAATTTTAGAATTCTTCGAAATTTGTCCACGATTTTCGCACCGACCAAAATTTGGCAAGTGATTAGGGGGAACATACTAATTCCTACGTAGATTGGGATGTCTTTCAAAGAAGTTTGCCTTTTCTCACGCACAGTAATTTTGCAAGCGGGTACTTACATAATTTTATGCAAACTTACCTCCCATAGATTTCAGCAAAGACCTGCAAAAAAGACCTAAGTTGAATTACGTCGTACGTCTCTGATCATCAAAGTCGAAGGCAAGCTAGCGTCATACTTATGTTTATGTACTTTCCCAGGCACAGCAAGAATTGAACGGTAATATCTACACTGGTTAATAAAAAAGATCACATTGCAATGTCTCTTCCAAAGCATAGGCGTAAGCGTAAAAATCATCATTCCTTTTCAGAGGCAAAGGTGAGCAGGAAGGACGATCCTTATCATGCAAGCAAAAGCAGAAGAAATCGGATGAAACGTGAACCCAGATACCCTTCCTACTATCGTCTTTGTTACATAATAGGCAGTGGCGCCTCTCTGCTAATGATTGTGTCATTGATATACTCCGCAATGTATAAGTCTGGTGACACTGCCCGATCAAAAATAATGATGAAACCTGTCAGATTAGGACAGGCTACTAAGAAGGGTGATGAAATAGAGCCAACGAAACTGAAAACAATACCGATATATTGGATCAATCTTGACAAATCAAAGGATAGATTCGAGTTGATGACTGACATGTTTAGCTCTCTGGGTCTGACTAATACACACCGCGTTGTGGCGCATGACATCAACTCGACATGGAGGTCATGGTTTTATGGCACGTTGGTATTTCACCCTTTGATCAAACTCATTCCACACACTGCAGAATCAATTCATTGGACAGATCACCCTCATTTGAGATACTACTACGAAGAGGCGGCTTGTACTCTATCTCATCTTGAAGCAATCAAGCAAGCCTACGATGACGGTAATGAACATGCATTGATTTTGGAGGATGATGCACAGCTCTCAACTGACTTCTTTCAAAACCTGTCAAGTTTCTTGAAGAGTGCTCCTCCTGGCTGGAAGGTACTGCAATTTTCAACTAACAATGTGAGTTGATTTTTTCATCGGTTTCTATTGCCACTAATTTGACCACCTCTCATCATTCATCATTCATCATTCATCATTCAAAATTCCCATCTCGTTTATCTTGGTCTTCTCTTGTGAATTAGCCTGATCTTGTTACACATTGCTCCAACTTGCTTGACCCCTTTATTTCGTGGCAGCCATACCATTGGTCGACGGGTGCTTACGTGGTAAACAGGGCTGGGATGAAATCTCTTTTGGACAAAGTTTATTCGAAGTCATTCTTTCTCCAGTATGATATATGGCGCATTGAACAACATCCTTTTGTGGTTGCGGATGAGGTAATTTATGCCACTATTGGCGATGCATATACTTCCACCAAATTGAGGGTGGGGGGTAGAAACATTAAGTCAACTATCCAGGACTCGTCAACGGGAATTGAACCAGACGTCCAAGGGAGCCTTTTCATTGCCGCGGATCTACTTTCGCCTAGTATTTTTGATGAGTCTTTGCTTGTGCTGATAAACGTGAGGATTTGGGCTGCAGAACATATTGAAACAGAGCTACGACGGATACATCAGGATAGTCATAGCGTTTGTAAGCTGCACAAAAGATGCAAATGGGGTGTAAATGTTGTGTTGACCACTGATGCGCTTAGGGAATTATTCGAGGAGGCATTATCTTCTGACCAATTCCAAGCTACTAGCAACGACGACGGTGCAGAAATTCATTTCACGCTGAGCGTATCTGAAGAGAGATTCAATAAGTTTGTCTTTGTTTCACAGTTTGTTATGCAAATGGCAAGCTTTGATCTTGTGTTGTTGAAGGATGCAGACATCCAGCTCACTGGTTTCCCATGGCATACATTTATTGCGAGGAAAGGGAATGCTGTGGTAGCAGCTCCGCTTCGGCAAAGTTTTGGAAAGAGCAGTGTTATGTCAAGTTATACTAGCGAAAGAACATGGTGAGCACAATTGTGTCTTGTGCTCGAGTATTTTCGTTCTTGTTCGTTTTTTTTTTCATACTTCGCTTCCACTATTTGTGTTTTGTGAAAATTGATTGTGTACTGATCCATTATCTCTCTATCTCATAGGTATCTGTACCATGAGGCAACTGAATGGTTAGGTGGGCGTGGGACAAAATGGAGCAAAGAACTATTTACTAACATTCAACCCGTAAAGGTACCGATTCTGGAACAAAGTTTTGCATTATTTGAGGGAAGTTTTCAAGTCATTTTTTTTGGCCAAGTCTTAACTGAAGAGTATGTTTATCAAAGGAGCGATTATTGGTTGGATTTTCTTTGGTGTCAATTAGCAGCTGGGTGGGATGAAGCGCGACCTGGATGTTATTTGATTCCGTTAGTAATTGTCCATCACAATACTAGGCAACTTCGCGCGAATAGTGACTCACTGAGTGAAGAGGGCTTTGCCATTCGTCACTTGTTTTCAGACCATCCTAAGTTTGGAAAACTTCTGGAACTATCGAGTAAGTGGGCCAAGTTAGTAGGAAAACAAGATATGCAGATGATTGAGAAAAGATGTAATGAAAATGAAGAGGAAGATGATGATGACGACGGTCTGCAACCATTCAATTTGGAAGCATGCAGTGGATTGTTCATCAACCAGAATAACCATTATGAGAGCATCAAAACTAGCATGGCAAATACGAACGCAAGTCGATTCAGGTCATTATTGGAATGATTATCGATTAGGGGATGGTGTCAAAGGATATAACCCATCAGGATTTAACGACAACAGCGACGCGCTGACAAGTCCCTGGCATACACCACCAAAGCTCTTGAAGGCGTACAGAAACAAAGTTCAATACCCTTACGACGGTGCAGATCTGTTCACGGTCGTCCGGAATCCGTATTCGAGAGTTCTGAGTGAGTATTATTGTCCTTTTGGAATGGATTTCAACCTAAAATTTCGAAGAGGAGTGGGGCATGACATGAAAGATCCAAATGATCCCAAAGTAATGAATGAATGGGTCAAGAGTATGGTTAGGAGACTAGGAAATTCACTGGACGAATTCAATCCTAGAAATCATCGCAAGGAAAGAGTTGTAAGACAGGCCAAGGGGTTAAACGAGGATAAGATGATATTGGCACAGAAGCATTATATCAACCAGGCTGAGTGTAAATATAAGATGTTTGTCATACAAAGACTTAGATCCAGAAGCGATTGAATCGATCAATTACTTTGCGAAAGCAGATTTTGAGGAGTTTGGGTATCAGATGATGGTGGAGAGCAAGTTTCAGGAAGATTACTCTTTGGAGGCCTTGGCATAGAAAATGTAGGCATAATTGGGGAGAGGGTACATGTACGGTACATGCATACTGTATCATCAAAGTTACTTCTTCACTACTCGCTCCTTTTCTCTACAGCCGCCTCGGCCATAGCAATGCCGCACTTACCCAATAAATCTGGCGTTACCTGCACATCATTGTCAAGATCAAGAAAGTTTTTACACTCACGTGACAATCCTCTATATGAATATTCAGGACGAAGAGGGTGGGTGGCATTTATCCAGCTGGAGAAAATGGGGTTGCTGTGAAATTTGGACACAGCTTTACGTGCTTGCCGAAAATATCCATCCGTCTTCACAATCTGTCTGGTATCTCTGTCCAATGCATTTATCGAGATGAGGGAACATGGCGACGAAGATACGTTCCCCTGGATGTGATTAAAGGTATGAGCTGCACCACACCACATGAGGTCAGGCCCCCAATCAGCACTTTGATCAAGAAACTCTCCCATGAAAACTTGGGCAAAGAACCAAGATGCAAAATCGGCTCTAAGCAAGACAAAGAACATCTCAAGAAACATCGTAGGTATCTTGGTTGTGTTCTTGAAGCTATCACTCCAGCATTGATTTAAAACTGCACCACTCTGGAGATTCATACTGTTAGAGTAACGCAACTCACGACTCCGTAGTAAACCGCTCTCTTTTGTTTCACGAAATGGCCCAGCGATGATTGCATCTGCCTTTTTGTCCAAGAATGTGTTCCATTCAAGGCCAGCAAGAGGGATGTCGTTGTCTTTTAGCAAGACGTAGTCATATTCGGTGAGCTGGTTGAGGATATCTCTCACATAGCTGAACTTGTTGAAACGTTCACCATTGATTTGAACACGCAGCTCAACCATAGTAGACGGGAGATCTGATTTCTTTTCATCAAAAAGTGTAAGCAACTCTTTGTGAACCAACACAACATTGATAAACCAACGATGATGAAGATTAGACGTCGCATCAATATCCATTCTGAGGCGATGAATTTCCTCGGCAACACTAGCCTTGTCTGCCAAACGGTAATTAACTACAATGGCAATCCTCTCGTTTTTTTTTGTCACTTCGTTGTTGTTCTTTGCCGCGAGTACTTTTGGAATGATATCAGATCTACCAAACGTAAGATCCCTTCGATAGTTGCCCACATGATACCCCCCCCATGGTTGTTGCAACTTCCCTCGTTGTAATCCAGGGAAATGTGGAGGTGTAGACACTTTGAGCATAGGAGTAAACCACTTCGTCTGCAACCAAAATATCAGGCTCAAGAAACTCCCATTGGTCAATCTCA
>Ga0209932_1000552_pt1 | contig 10883 bp, 16 predicted proteins | sample SalPon2_B_H2O_MG_2_FD_185728 | JGI IMG/M metagenome (GOLD analysis project Ga0209932, IMG submission 185728) | Salt pond water microbial communities from South San Francisco under conditions of wetland restoration - Salt Pond MetaG SF2_B_H2O_MG... ...
TTTAATGGTTTCTTTTTAGCTTTAGGTTTTTTACGATCTTTTACATGTTTTGCGAGACCGACGACGGCAGCACTTTGGGCGACTGTAGAAATGAGAGCTCCTGTGCATATGGGACACGGCATAGTATACACCTAAGTGAGACAAAAATAAGTAAAATATAAGCACACAAAATGACTACTATCAAAGCTGACCCTGGTTACTACGTCTTCTCCCTCAAGGAGATTGAAGACGAACGAATCATCCTCGCCAAGCACCCTGTGATCGCCTTCGAAGTTGTTCCGTACCGTGCTTCTGGACGATACGAAACCCGTCCCATCACAGCCGCTGATCATTCTGGGTACGACAACTACTTTGATCATCACCACAAACAGACCCTCATGACCCCCGATAAGTTGATCTATGAAGATGATTCTACACCTTGTACCCTAGAGTGCTATATCGACTGTCTCAAGAAACGTTTTGGGGACAAGCTCGAGTTTCATGTGAGTGTATGAGTTCAACCCCGTAGCCCAACTCCTCGACAACTGGGTCGTTCCGATAGTCTTCCTTGTAATACACCTTTTTGATTCCACTACTCGCCAAAGCCTTGTAGCAGTTGAGACACGGATAATGTGTCACATACGCCACACAATCATCGATGGAGGCACCCCTCTTCGCCGCATCCGTGATTGCGTTAATCTCTGCATGTATCGTCGCTTGTTCGTGACCATCCCTCACAATGGACTTGTGTTCGCACCCGCCTAGAAATCCATTGTAGCCCATACTGATGAGCCTATTGTTCTTCACGAGAACACATCCCACTTTGAGTCGCTCACATGGAGACCTCACAGATGCGAGTTGGGCAGTCTGCATGAAGTACTCGTCCCAAGAGATTCTGGTACTCATTTACTGATAAGTATTTGTATTCTTTACGCAACTTAAAAATTGTGAACAATATGAAGATATGGCAGCTCTTTCACTTTTTTCAGGATGTGGAGGTGACACCTTAGGCATGCACAATGCTGGACTAGACGTCAAGTGGTACTCCGAGATTAAAAAACCATTTCAAAAGACACATGAATCAAACTTTCCAAATTCTGAATGTATAGGTGGAGACATCACCAAGATACCCGACGAAAAGTTCAAAGAACTGAAAGGAAAAGTAAAAGTCATTTTTGCGGGTTTCCCATGTCAAAGTTTTTCACATGCGGGTAAAAAGCGTGCGGATGACATGAGGGGACAGTTATATCTAGATTTTGTTCGTGCTACCGAGCATATAGAACCTAATTTCATCATCGGTGAAAATGTAAAGGGACTACTTTCACGGAAAACGAGTGAAGGTAAAAACTTCATTGATGTCATAGAAAAGGCGTTCAAAGATATTGGGTACACGTGTGAACATAAACTGTTTCCCGTCGTAAAGTACGGAGTACCCCAAAAACGAGAACGTCTTATCATTGTGGGGTGGAAAGATCCCAAATATGTACACAAATGGCCCGACGAACTAGACGTTGACGTCTCTCTTAAGAATATTCTCGAGTTTAGTATGGATGGGACGATCGAAGTTCCTAAGGATATGATAGAAAAGGCGGGTGTTACAGAAGATAGTATTTTGATTGGTGAAGGGGAACCGAGTGGAATAGTTCACCCGTATCTCATAGATCGTTGCAAACAAAGGAACCTCGAATACAATGGGAAACGAGTTGGCGAATATGGATTTTCATTTGGCAAGAGAGTTTCTCCGATTCATTGTGAAATAGTTGACATTAAAATGCCTAGTAAAACAATCATCTCAACCTACGACCATCAACCACGACTTTTTGTAGCCCAGCGAGTTGGTGAGAAGTATTACCTGCGACCGTATACAGTTGATGAACTCAAACAGATTCAGGGGTTTCCAAAGGACTACGTGATGGAGGGTTCATGGAAGGATCAGGTTGTTCAGCTTGGGAATGCTGTTCCTCCACCCCTGATTCAGAGGATTGTTGAGTCAATCTCTCCCTGATAGCTTTACTAGATAGAAACCAGTTAGGACGTGGCCTTGATTTGAAAAATCCAAACGTCGTCGTAAATTTGAACAGTTGACCATAATCATAGAGTGACATCATACCCGATTTCACTGCGACCTCCAAGAGCTTTACCGTAATACGAAACAGTTCTTGAAAGTCGGAGACTTTAGCCGAATTACCCATAGAGCGCAATCGCTCCACACAATCACTCAATTCGTCAAGTGCTGTAGAGTAATGATCTGGTGTAACATACTCATCGTTTGCAAGCTCACTTGCTTTACAAATGTCAACCGAGTGTCCATCAACTCGAAGGAAGATGTAATAGACATTGCCCCCAATTGGAAGAGTATCGTTAAGACAGAAATTGCCAGTTCTACTGTTTATCTTCTTCGCTTCGTAGTCAAAGAGTTCGTCAATACCAGGGTACCGAACACCACGAATATCCCTAGACTGCTGACTTCCAGTGTAACCAGTTATCTCACCACCTTCATCGACAATGGCTTGCTTCAGGTGAAAGATGTACTCACTCTCAGCAGCTTGTGTTCGACCACCTCGAGTTAGAATGCGTTCCCATGGTATATGTGCCCCGATGCGGTGAATGAGGTTCTTGTGGATAGCATCGATCGTTCGAGGCGGGTCTTCAGACATTTATGTTTGAGACTTGTGTTGAGCTTACTTAGGTTTCATAAAAACTTACGCTAACCATTTGCTAAAAATCTTCACACGCTCTTCACACTTGGCAGGCTTTGCGGGGTTATGGTCACATGTTGCCTGTACCTTCCACTCCCTGGTGAGAGGGTTCGCAGTTTCATCGAGTCCAAACATATCGAACAGGAACGAACTGATCGTGTCACCATTCACCATAGGGTAGCGCATCATGATACCCTGTACAGTTGGGATGACGTACGAAGGAAACTTTTTCGTGATGGGCCTATTCTCGATGACATCCATGAGGAACGCCGTTTGATTCGTCAATCTCTCTCGATCGATCGTCACGTCCCTGTAATTCTCACAGCGTTCGAGATTTTCAGCCTGCTTCGAAGGACCTGGGTTTTCACCGAGGACAATCTTACCCGCGTGGAAATTTTCCAGGATGAGGAGCATCCACGAGGCTGCGTCATCTCGCTGATTGTTCTTCAGTACAGCACGACAAATCGAATCCTGAATGATCGAATCAAACTTCATAGAAAGTTCAGAGGCGAGAACACACATCGGAATTGTATGGAACGCTCGAACGGCCTCACCAGCGGAGAGTGGGAGTCCGATATTCAGGCGGAAGAACATCAACTCCTCTTGAGCCTTCGTCAGGTTCGTATAGACGAACGTGTGAAGAGGCCGAGAATCATCAAACGCCTTTCTGTCCCTTTGGGGTAAGTCCTTGTAGAAGCACAGTTGATTCGTGCTCGGCGCACAGACCTCGAATTCGTTGTTGACGAAACGCATCATGGCGAGGGTTCTGTGACCACCATCGAGAAGATGGGTCGTTACACCGTCCGCTTGAAGAGAACCGACGAAGGGGGAGATAAGTATGTTTGAGAAGATACTTTGGATGGTCTTGCGGTACTCCTCGGGTTTCCAGGTGGTGTCGTTTCGTTGGATGCCATGAAGCTTCCAACTTCCATCCGCAAAGTTCTTGAGGTAACTGGAAGTGGGGGGAGTACCTTTCTCGGGGATGGGGAAGTCGACGTGTTGCATGTTGTTGGTTTGCGTGTTGGTAGATGAAAAAAGCTCTGAGTCCCCGTGACTTAGGCGTCTAAAGTTTGTATTAAAACTTACGCTGACCATTTGCTAAAAATCTTCACATGCTCTTCACACGTGGCACATAAAGATAAACTCACGGAGGCGAGTTGGGCAGTCGTCCCAAGAGATTCGGGACATTTTGAAACCTAACTAAAGAAATTTATCATATTCATAACCAAGATGGATAAACTACGTAGTATTATCACAAATCCAAAATTTCAGGAGGGATTGTGTAGATTATACAGATACTCATCATCTGAATGTAGGTCAAATGATGGTAAACACACCCCAGATGTAGGTCGTATGCGGGAGCGTGACCTCATCAGAACGCTTACACACTTTGGTATACAAACTAAGCAATGTGAGAAAAAACACAGTCGGGCAGATTTTTTCGTTGATGACAATTCTGTATCAGTCAAGCACTTCACATCAAAATACAACAAGGGTTTTAAAGTGACGTGGACTTCCGACAAGGATAAAGCCGATGAAGATATAACCAAATTCATACGTAACGGGTTAAACGATGATATGTTAATTGTCAAACTCGACGAGTCAAAAAACAAAGTAACCTTCTTCTTCATGCCTGTCAAGACGTTGAACATGCTTGTGAGAAGACATGCGGAGTATAGAAAATTCGACCCATTAAAACTATTTTTTCTTGATCCATTCAAAGTTTTCAAAAAGAAGGGTGCCACTAATGACCGAGGTGTAGAATTTACTTCACTTTTTCTTAGAGAGTTTTACCAAAATTGTGAGTGGTCAGAATCGTTTGAGGGAAATTTTATAGGCGATCCAAAAGATGCAGATGAACGACGCGATAAAATGTTAGCTGAGATGTGCGCTTAAAGTTTTACCACGACGGTGTAATATGAAATACAAAGTATTGTCTCTATTTTCTGGTCTCGCTGGTCTAGATTTGGGATTTTCTGAACGAGTCATCGTTCATAGAGATAGTGTTGATGAAGAATTCGTAGAATCAGAAGCTCCGACAAAGGATTTTGTACATTTGAAACAATTACCTTTTACGACTGTGTTTCAAAATGACATTTTGAAGAGTGCGAAAGAGATAGCTGAATGGAACGGGTGGGCTCATAACTACGTTTTAAAAGATATCAAGGAACTTTTGGATGGAAATTACGAGTTTCCCGAAGCAGATGTTGTTACAGGTGGATTTCCGTGTCAAGATTTTAGTCATTCGGGTAAACGTAAGGGACTAGAGACTTCTAGGGGTACACTGTATCAATCTTTCGTAGAAGTGGTAAAGAGAGTCAAACCGACCATTTTCATCGCAGAAAATGTAAACGGGTTACTGACGATGAAAGGTAAGCCAATAGAACAAATTATTTCTGATTTCTCGGATGTGGGATACCAAGTCAAATATCAACTCATTAAATGTGAAGAGTTTGGTATTCCACAAACGAGATGGCGAGTTATTATCATGGGTGTAAAGTCCGAAAAGTCAGCTAGTCTACCCGATGATTGGAACATCATAACTAAAAATCATCGTGCATGTAAGATTGGACCGTATTTCAAACACTTGGAAGAACCCGATGTGACAGAAGATTCTGCACAGAAAGTGTACTCTAAGGCAAAGAAACTCCAAAAGGGTCAGGGACAAAAGGAAGTTGGTTTGGATGAATTCGGGCCAACTATGCGTGCAGAACATCATGGTAACATAGAGTTCAGACGCATCACTGGTGGTAAGAATGGAGAAGACGAACTTCCGCAACGACGTTTGACCGTTCGGGAAGCTAGTTTGATTCAGACATTGCCACCTGATTGTATCTTAACAGATCCAAATAAGAAACCAACCATGAAAGCTTATAAGCCCATTGGAAACGCAGTTCCACCACTTTTAGGGTATCTCATCGCCGAAAAGGTGTCTGATATTTTCAATCATCTCAAGTCAGCATCAGCCGAACTGTGAGGTTCGCCGAGATGGTAGAGGTGGTGGATGTATTGTCATGTGTTTTAAATTGATATAAAGGTGTGTGTGATATTAACTTTAATGACCAAGTTTCCTCTTGGAGCTTTACTTAACGGTGAGTATTGTCTACCTTGTAATGCAGAAAAGGGTTTAGATTACGTGTGCCCAGGATGTGGAGAACCCGTTATCGTAAGGAAAGGTGATGTCAAAATTCATCATTTTGCACATAAACCCGGTGAACGAGATTGTAAGTTCTATGATCACCCTGGTGAAGGTGAAACTCATAAAATGGTTAAACACATGGTAGCTGACTCATTGAGAAAACGAAAAATTGAGAATGTTAAACGTTTATATCCCAATTTACCTTTACATATTAAACGTAAACTTGATTGTGAAAAAAAAATTGAATATGAAGAAGGTGACGAAATTATCACCGAGTATCGTGTAAATGAAAAGTGTACTGTTGATGTAGCCGTTATAAACAATGGAAGACTCAAATACATCTTTGAAATTTGCGATACTCATAAAACTACTCGCGAAACACCGGAACCATGGTTTGAAATCAGTACTAAAGATTTTTTATCGAAACCAGAAAGTAATACCGTTTCTTGTATTAGAACAAACTTTATTGATATACTAGAATGGGTTACATGTAATATAGATCGTTACGACCTGTTATTAAAGTATATTCGAACACACCCCGATTATTCGGAATGTATTCCTCACACAGGACCAATTATTAGTGTAGGAGACCATAAAGGTAATCTTCACGTCACGGTAATCAAGGAGAAGTTTAGCAAGTCACATATTAAATATAAGAATATGTTAAAAATTATGCTTTACGGACTTTGGGGTGCATTTTCCGAATATGACGTGTATATTCTAGATTACCAAACGGAAGAAGAACTTGCACATTGTAATAATTGTCCAGAATATGTCGAAGATCACGAACATAGTATGAAGTTATGTGAAATATGGAATAATGAAGTTGAAGAAATGCATAGATATTTTGAAGAACTTGACTACCAAGGACCACCCGACGAGACATTTGATATTCAGGATATGTTTCAAGGATTTCAATTTATCACTACCTCAAATTAGCATCAGCCGTGTAATACGTCTTCCCTTTCATAACAATACTATGCGAGTTGGGCAGTCTGCATGAAGTAGTCGCCCCAAGAGATTCTTTCCATTTACTTCCTAAATCACCTAGAGACTTTAAGTATTTACTTCTTAGATTTCAAATATCCGTAGTAGGCGTTCACGAGATTACTTTTACCACCAGCGGCTTTACGAAGTCCCGCGACAGTTGCGATTTTTTTCTTCTCGTTAATCCTTTTGTTCATTTGGTTTACCTTGTTGTTGAGCGTCTTCTTAATCTGGTAGGCGTTACTGGAAAATGGTACAGCGACGTTAGTCATTTCCTTTCTCATTTTAAGTAAATCGTTTTTAGGTAACTTTTCGAGAAACCTTCTCAACTTTGGATCCGACATTTCCTTTACATCCTTCTTGGTCACCTTGACGCTCGATATCCTGGCGATGTTAGCGATGGATTCTTTTTGAATATTATTGAAATTGCCTCCATTCATCTCACCTCGAGACCAAACCTTATTCGCGTATTTATTGTCAAGAAGACCACGTCTCATTATATTTTTTACCAATTCTTCCTTGGTGTTGTTCATTTGCAATATATAGATATTATTTTCGAAGATCAGAATCAGCCGTATAATACGTCTTCCCCTTCGTGACGAAGCTGTGTACTCTCGCATACCCCCACGCTTGTGGAGAAGCTCCTGGACGATGCCCAGTTCTCCACGCAGCGAGTCCCCTATTGTAGACCGTCTTGAGGGTCTTCAAAGGCACGCCAGTAGCCTTAGCAATTTCAGGGAGAGATTTGACCCCTGGGTACATCTTTCTAAACTTTTGCGTGTAGGAAGAAGTCTTTGTTTTCTGTCCCTTGTCCGTCTTGAAGTCTTTGTAGTCTCGTTTGAGCATCTTCTTGTAGCGAGTCTCCACATCTTTGAGGGTGGTGAGCCCCCTGAAGTATTTGAGGGGTGCGTAAATCTTACCTTCAGATTTACGCAGTTCCCCAACCTTCTTGGTAATCTGAGCATCGCTCAGAGGCATCTTACCTTTTGCCGAGATATTTTACAGCCGTCTTTATGTCTGGAAACAAACGATTTCCCAATTTCACACGACCTGTGTTTGGGTTGTAGTACCCTTTGTAACCATTAAAGACGGCCCTGTGTGAATCACCCATATAAAAAATAAGAGATATTTTAATACAGGATAGGATGGGTCTCTCAATTATCATGGGAAATATGTTTTCGGGTAAAACATCTGAACTTATTCGGAGGTTGAAGCGTCTGAAAGTTATCGACAAACAAATTCTCGTCGTGAATTCCGCAAAAGATACACGATCTCCAGAAGAAGTTTTGAAAACACATGATAATGTAAAATTTAAATGTTTCAAGGTGTACGATCTTTATGATCTCATGGACAAGAGTGCGTTCGAAGATGCTGAAATTATCGCCATCGACGAGGCGCAATTTTTTCCAAACCTCAAAAAGTTTGTAGAATCTTGTCTAGACATGGGAAAGGATGTCATTTTGGCGGGTCTAGATGGTGATGCGTTTCAAAGAAAATGGGGAGAACTCTTAGACTGTATTCCAATGGCCACGGAAGTTACAAAGCTATCGGCTCTGTGTATGCGTTGTGGTAACGGGAACATGGGTCCATTCACCAAGCGTACCGTGGAAAACACAGAACTTGAACTCATCGGTGGGAGTGATATGTACGAGGCGGTGTGTCAGAAACACCTATGAACATCTAAAATCAAAACAACTCTACGCCCCACACCAGTTTTCATAACTTCATGGTATCTCGCATGATCAAATAGAAAGTCTTCCCCTTCACGATGTTCGTGTGATCCTCTCTCAGTATATAAGGTACAATCTCCCCCACCTTCTATAGTGATATGATATCTGAGCAATAAATTTGTTTCGGCACGATGTGGTGGAATGACCATTGGCTCATCCATCACAGCAAATAACGCAGTCTCTTCGTGAATAGATGGTATTTGACCAATTAAACTCTTAAGGAGTGGGAAATCCTCAGCCTTGTAAAAATAATACGCATCATTTTTATCAAACCATGGATCGGCTTCGTGGAAGAGGTGTTTCTTGGCCGTCTTTGAAACTTCGTTGAATTCCCGACGAATCTTTTCAAAGTGTGCTTTTATCAGCCAGAGACCTGGGTGGTCATTCACTCGGTACTGTGATGACCAGTTGATAAGGTCAATCAGTGTGTTCCTCATACCAATCAGGGGACGTTTCGGGTTTGCAAAATACAGGCGATCCAAGGGTGCCTTCAGATAGTCGTGAAGTACCAAGACCATCGGTACCAACAGAAACGACCACATTATTTTCTTGGTAGATAATAAAAATGCCAGGTTACGGCAAGCGAATGGAAAAGTACGCCCCCGAGCCCACCGAAGAGGTCAAGACTATCGAGAAGCGTTTCGTCATGCCCAAGGTGACCGTCGTTCAGATTGTTCTCACCGCCATCCTCATCGCCTACGCCTTCATGGCTCGTAAGATGAATGGTGTCGTTACGGTTACCATTGCCCTCGCCATCACTCTCCTTCACATGTATGATCATCTCTACCGTGTGCAGCGTGGTGAGGAGCACTTCTTCCTCTTCCCCAAGAAGGAGAAGTACGGTTGCATGGCGTGCAAAAATTAAATACTCGTAAAATATAAGTATGCGCGTCAAGATTGTGAAGAGCCCTGATCGTAAAAAGAAATTCAGGGCAATTTTAGAAGACGGCAGGACTGTTGACTTTGGTGCAAGTGGATATTCAGACTACACCAAACACAAGAATCCTTCACGTATGCGTTCGTATGTACTCAGACACGGTGGTCGAGTACCAAAGCGCACAATAGCTGAGAGAGACCCAGAGCGAATCCATAAAATGATGCTCGATGTGACATCAAGTGATAAAGAGGATTGGAAGAAGAGTGGTATCGACGGGGCTGGGTTTTGGTCCCGTTGGTACCTCTGGGGTCATCCAACCTTTGAAGGTGCAAAGAAAATTATATCTAAAAAGTTCGGTTTAAGTTTCGTTTAAGATTCTCTAGTTTTTCGAAGAAACGGATCATAGTTCCAAGGCGTTCGTAAAGTTCCTCACCGAGATAGTGCTCTACGAATTCCTCAACAGTCCAGAAGAAGATTAGATCTCGATCGTATTCTCGCACGGCTTTGGCGTAGTGTTTCAACACGGAGTACGCTTCATCGATATTATCACCGTCCCACTCTACGAGAATCTTCTTTACATCGTCGAGTTGAAGTTCCTCAGCAGTTTCATACATGACACATTCTTTCGATATGTTCATGAGTTTACTCGCCGTATCTTCACCGATATAGGACTTGACGATATCATCCGCTGAACGACGCCCCATGGGTGTCCACACTTCTTTATTGTCTTCGATATTCATTTCATCGAGTGCTCGTGTAAAGTCCTTCATAATAGAGACAGCTTTTCTAACATTCGTATCATTCGTAACCCAATTATCAGACAATTTCTTCAATTCGTTGAGTCTAGACTTTTTCACAAAGTAAGGACCAGTCTTTGGGAAAAAGCTGAGGATATAAGATAACATCCGATTTATTTAGATAATCCTCTCTTTTTTAAGTTGGCTTTCAGCTCGGCTATGAGTTTAGCACGTTTATTGTTAAGTATGGGCTTTTTGGGAGGTGGAGGTGGGGGAATTGGGGCACGACCACTCGCCTGTTGAGATTGAGTGGGGGCAACGATCGTTTGACATATGCGAATAACTTTCTGTGCATTCTTCACACTATTCTCAAAGTTCATGGTAATCTTGGAACGAAGTTCTTTGGCAGAAAGCTTGATGCGTTTACCACCGACATTCTTTGTCACACGAAGACCCATTTTTTTTGCCTTATCTTTTAATTCCTTGTATTGCATATACTAATAGCTAAGAAAATCCTCAAACGTCACTAAATCTCTGTCTTCGATGAGAAGTGCAAACTCCAAATCTGCATCACTCAGGTCTTGAATAGGAATTTGAGATTCCATGAAAACTCGTTGTAGATATATGTCTCGGTCATCGAGGTACGTGAGAACGGCTGTAATGTCACCATTAGACATGGTATCGAGTGCTTGACAAAACTTGTGCTCCGAGAACTCTCCAAATTTGAGAAACTTA
>Ga0209932_1000554_pt1 | contig 10868 bp, 18 predicted proteins | sample SalPon2_B_H2O_MG_2_FD_185728 | JGI IMG/M metagenome (GOLD analysis project Ga0209932, IMG submission 185728) | Salt pond water microbial communities from South San Francisco under conditions of wetland restoration - Salt Pond MetaG SF2_B_H2O_MG... ...
AGCTCTGGCGGAGACACGGGTAACTCTGGTGGAAGCGCGGGCGGAAGTTCGAACGGCTCTGGAAGCGCGGGTGCAGACTCTGGAACAGAAAGTTACGACGACCGTGAGCGCATGTCTCGCAGACCGCTACTGAAGTGTTGTAACAAAAACGGCAACGTGAAATACGATCAGACGTTCTGCCCTAGGTCTTACAGAGCGGATAGATGCAAATGACCAATCAACGAGGGAGGGCCATTACCTATGGAACCTGATCTTACAGACGAAGAGAAGATTGAACTAAGAGAAATAATTGAGAAAGACAAAAGGTGGAAGTGGTTGGCAACTACAATAAGGAACACCGCTGGTTGGATAGCAGCAGTGGCACTAGGAATCACAGTAGGGTGGGACTGGCTGCTAAAGATTATAAAACAAGGGGCATCGTAATGAAAGCCACAGAGTTCTTAGCTGGTTTGATCATAGCTGTTGCCTTCCTTGTGTTGTCAGCATCTTCTATCCCTACAACTTACTGGTACAAATACCTTAGCATCAAACCTACAAAAGAGGTTTACACTGTTGGGGAGCCTCTCAAATTTATCTCTACAGTAGAGAACTACACCTCTGGAGACTACTCTATTGAATGGCACGACGAGCTAAGGTGTGTAGTGAAAAACGAAGATACCTTGATAGGAAAAGTTACCTCAACAGGGAGCCTATTTTTTAACAACAGACTTCCTAACAAAACTGTGTGGTCGTGGGGTTCAGTACCTAAAAACACACCTCTTGATGTACCCTGTTACATTAGGAGTATTCAGACAATTGAGGTGTTGTTTGGAATAAGCAGGAAGACTACCTACGAAAGTTCTTTTTTCAAAATATCAGAGTTTGATTACACAAGACAGCAACAACAGAAAGGCTGACATATCATGGTATGGGATAGAAACTACGGCACAAGGGAAGACGACTTCTGGATTCGCCATGCTATTGAAGAGATAGACAACACCTATGGTGACAGGGTACGACCTAAAGCCAAGTCACTGTTGAAATTTGGTAAGAACGAGTCTCTGGGCACTTCTATCGAAACCATCTGGGAACAGGGAGGTAACGAGACTTATGCAACCACAAACGCAATCGATTCAATATCAAGCTCTAGTGGTAGTGACACAGAGGTCATGACTATAGAAGGGCACACTGTTAGCGGTACAGGGACAGATGCACAGTTTACCTTTGTCATTCAAACAGTCACCCTGGCCGGTCAAACAGAGACACCTTTGGTTACACCTCTAGCTAGAGTCAGCCGTGCTTTCAACGCAGGTGCAACGACACTTGTTGGTGATGTTTATATCTATGAGGATGATACTGTAACTAGCGGTGTGCCTCAGACAGCTTCCAAGATACACATGAAAATTCCTGCTGGGCAGAACACAAGTTTCAAAGGCTCAACAACATTTAGTAACACTGACTATTTCATAATGACAGAAATGCACTTTGCAGTCGGTAAGAAGGCAAGTGCTACTGTCGATTTTGATATGGAAATCCGTAAGGTTGGTGGCCTGTTCCTGCCTAAATTCCAAACCACGTTAGCTACCACAGGATCTAACTCAGAGAACATAGAGTTCAGGCCTTACTTTATCGTGCCTAAAAATGCAGACATAAGAATTAGAGCAATCGGCTCAACTACTGCAATTGAAGCCGACTGCAATTTTGAGGGTGTGATCTGTGAGATTGCAGATTAGTGTAGGGTTGTAGCTTCAAACTGGTCTGGGGCCACAAAGTTTTCAAGTAGCTCCAGCCTAAGTTCTAGCATTACAATCCTCTCTGTCATCTCCTGTAGAAGCTCTTGGAGGCTCCTCTCCTTACTACTCTCCATCCAGTTTCTCCCCAAAGCTGTACTGGTCATCCATGTATGGTTCGTTATCCTCTAGGAATTGCTTCAAGTCCTCATAACCTCCTATGTACTGCCTATCTACAAATACAGCAGGTGCAGTGCGTATCCCTTGGCTATCGAACAACCTCCGTAACTCCGTACTACCTTGATGGTCAAGAGAACATATTGAGAAATTGACGTTGTGGGAGTCTAAGAGTCCCTTTGCCTTTGTACAACTCTCACAGTAAGCCTGTGTCACAAGTGTCACTTTCATTTCTAAAACTCCCCACCTGACTTAATTCTAGCGTTCATCCACTGTGCTGTTACACCTGTAGGCTCCAAGAACTTTGACACAGGTGTGTTGTCATCACTGGATACAAACATCATGTCCAAGAGTGCCTTGTCTGTGAAAACAAAAAAGGTGTTTACAGAGGTCTTTGCTTGGATGAAGTATGCCAACTGGCTGTTGTACCCCATTTTGATAAGATACCACACTGTGAAGCCACCGACCTGCTGACCATCACCAAACAACTCGTTCATACCAAGTGACTTGTCTTCTGTGTATGCTCTGTGGAAAGCAAGTGTGCCATTAAGAGCCTGTTTCTTCCCACCTAGAAATGCAAACGCACAAGAGCTGATACAATACTGGTTCTTCAACACCACTGTTGTCAATCCTTTTTCATCAAACAACAACCCAAGCATAATCCCCTCTGCAAACAGGCCACCCCTGCTGCTGAGAATGATGGTGTCTGTCTTTTTGTTATTTTCCAGGTAAGCCTTAAGCTCTTTTGTAGCCCCTGCATCTATATCCCCGCTCATAAAAACAGTTGTCTCATTTGATTTGGTGAACTCATGTGCCCCTACAAGAAGTGTGGACATGAAGATAGCAACAAGTGCGATGAGTACCACAAGGGCTGTAATCTTCCAAGGTGTCTTAACATCGTTATTCATTTTTCAATTCTCCTATATTAAATCCACAATTTCACAAGAGTCACCAGAGCAAGCTAGGGTCTGACTACCAAGGGTATTGTCTTCAGTCTCATAAGTTTTCAACAACTCCCAATCAAGTTCTTTAGGCATTTCCTTTCTAAGGTCAACAATATCTTTCCAACTGACTTCTTGGTAGGGAGCCTGCTGATAAGTGTGACTGTCGTATGGCAGGAAACTAACACCTGACATTTCATCGAAGTGCTTGTACACAAACGCACCAACTTCAACCCACTCATCATCCCTTACGCTGATGGTTACACTAGGCTTGTGTTCACACCAATGCCTCTGGTACATGAGCCAAGTCTCTAGCTGGTCAATGGCACTAACATCAGATGTGACAATAGCCCCTTTTGGTGACGACATTGGGAAACTGAACACAGTGGTCGTGTCAGGACTAAATGCCGCAGGCTCATTAGGAACACCGCTGTCCTTCAGGAACTGAGTTAGAGGATCACCATTATCCCCACGAACAGTCCGTATGTAATGCCTGCTATAACGAGTGTGAATACCGGATGAAGAGTCAACCAACTGCGAAACCGTCCCACTAGGCTTGTTACAAGTGATAGCAGCGGCCACAGGAATCCCAAGACGATCAGCCCAAACTTTGTTAGTATCAACAGCGACATTACGAAGATGTTCAAGAGTTTTCTCCAAACCTTTGTTTTTTGTTGTCATCAAGGTGTTGTCCATCACACCTGTTAACGACACACCTAGAAGACGCTCTTCCTCAGTGTTCTTCTGCCACACCTTGCGTAGGTATGGGAAGTGTGTATAGGTTGATTGGATAGTACCTAGGATGGTTGCCAGTTTTACCTTACGCTCAAGGTCATCGATTGTGTCTGTGGCTCTTACAACAACCTCTGTAAGGTTACAAAACTGGTAGGGTCGAAGGATGATCTCTGAGCAAGGATTCGTGCCAAACATATGTGCAGGATCACGCCTACCGTTCTTCCCAGCCTGTTTCTGACTTGACTCACGGTTGAAGATGCCTCTCTCACCTGAACCGCTCTCCATAAGACTAAGCCACTCACGCATGAACGCATTTACGTCAGGCTTGCTTGTGTAGGCCACAGAGTTATTAGCATATTGGCGTTGAGGGTTGTTCTCCCACCAGGATCCTGACTTAGCTGTTGCCATTCTGTTGCTGCTAAGGTTGCTCAAGCTAATCATTGCAGACCGCCTCACACCACCAACAACAACTACCTTCCCTATCTTACACATGATGTCGTGGCACTCAAGGTCAGTCAGTTTACGACCAGCAGCACCCTTAAAGACATCAATGGTGAAATTGAACAGGTCAACAAGAGGAGCGGGGCCACTGGCACGACCACCAAAGGTCTTTAGTTTAGAACCAGCAGGTCTTATCTTTGACACGTCCCAAGTAGGTATGTAACCGTCCCACAGGTCAGCCAAGAGTTCCTTGTAAGCCCTAGCCCACCCTTCCTTACTGTCAGCAACAACGATTTCACCTGTGCTGCGAAAGGTCTCACAGATTGGTGGTAGCTTCTCAATGTTCTCACGTTCCACACTGAACCCCACACCAGTGCCACACAACAGGATGAACATAGCCTCATCAAATGACCTTGGGTGATCAACAGGAAGATATGAGCAGTTGTAGGCACAGGTGTTATCCCTATCCATTGCCTTACCTGCTGTCATCAAGGCTCTCATACTAGGCATGATATCAAGGTTGACAATCGCCTCCTCAATCTCAAAGTAGCAATCAACATCACCCACTACGTTTTTCATGTAACGCTCAACAGTCTCAGGCCATTCTTCTCGTCGTCCCTCATCCTCTAGCCACTTGGCGTATCGTGACTTGTGGATAAACGATTGGTAGTCAGTCGGTAGGTAATTACTCATTTGTTCAACCCTTCGATAATCTCATTGAACTCATCTTCTGTTGTGTAGTAACGTAGTGTAGTACAAAATGCACTGATGTCTGATGCCTTCTTATCAAAGGTCACATCCACGTCAGTATTTGGGTTCAACAAAACCTTTAAGCGTGAGGTCAGCGACTCTACAACAACCTTATCCATTTGGTAGTAATTCAACTTAATTTTCATCTGTAGTCTCCACTTCCACCAATAACACCACGCTCCATACGTGACTTGAGTTTTTCCAGGTTTGCTATAGGTATCTCCTCAAAGTCAATGTCTAGGTCTGTAGCTAGTGCTGCCATGTACCACAACACATCACCCAGTTCAGCAACCATATCCTCCCTGTCTAGGGGTGTACCGTCCCTGAAGTGCTTCTTGATCTTGTTCAAGAGTTCTCCCACCTCGCCAGCAAGACCCATAGCAGGATACATAATGTCCAAACTACCAGAGTAAACTGCTGTCTTGTTAGCCTCTAGCTGGTAATCAGCAAAGGTCAATTCATCTAAATTATAGTCCATACTCTTTCTCCTCCTTTGTAAATACTTCAACAGCAGTGTATTCTCCTACAGACTGACCACCCCACCTTTGCACCTCGCTATGTACCATTTCCTTTGTGGAATATATACGTGGCTCGTAGTCATAGTGCTTCTTCCACTTCCACCTGATTACGTATCCTAAGCTAACTTCACGCATACTCTTTCTCCAGTCTGCTCATTGATATAAACTCAGGGTCGTACATACCGTTCTCGATATTACGTTTCACCAGGATACCTGTCCACCATTCTCCGTTTGATTGTCCTGCCCATCCTTCATCACCACCTTTGTAACACCCAACAACAGCACCAATGGCGTTGGCTTCATCCTTAAAATACATTCCTCGTTTGTGAGAATGACCTACAGTCGCTGAATTATACCGTTTCTGTACAATGCCATAAGAATGATGTATGCCGCTGATAGCCCTGCCATAGTTCCCAGCACCAATGAAATGAGCATAATCCACCCCATCGATATTTGCAATTGCAGGTGCTCCATTAGAATACTCATGGTAAGCATCAAACCACCTGTTACAATTGAGGTGATCAAAAGACACACCATACCTAAGGCCGTGTATTCTAGGATCGTGTGAAATAGCAGTTTTAATCCTGTTCTCATGGTTTCCCTCGAACCCAATGAACTTTGGCTTTTTCTTTTTTGCCTTGTTGAACTCATGTCTGATGCGCTCCTGACTGTCGTTGTATGAATTGATGTCAGCCTCGTAGTTTTGTGAGACAATTGCTTCTGGCTTCCTTGTGTCGTAGCTGTTGAGGGATGCCATGTCAGCACCGTCCCCTAGATCAACAACATAATCAGGCTTCAAGTCGTATAGGAACTTTCCTAACCATGAGAACCTTTCGTTACTAAAATCTGGCTTCGCGTGTCCACACGACCAAACCACTGCTGTTTTATTTGCTGTCATGTGTAGTCTCCAACACCTCAAGTTCAGTAATGAATTTAACGGCAGCATCTGCTGACTTTTTTGGCATAGGCTTTGACAGGTCAATATTGTAGGTTAGTCTCCCGTCTATAAAAACCCTGTAGCCACCACCATATTCTCGTGCTTCAATAACCATTAGTCACTCCATTGTTCTGCCATTGCTTTGGCAATACCTGTGAAAAATCTTCATCACCTACCTCCTTAAAACCCTCTGTGTAGACCTCATCGACATCTTCCATACACTCATCCATATCTTCGTAGTATATCTCCTCAGTCCAGTAGTTATCTCCATCTGTGACGCTGTACAAGCACCACACCTGACCGTCAACAGTCTCATATGGACCTGACTTCACACCTGTTAGTTTCATTTTGAAGGCTCCTTTGTCCATTTGACAGGTATCTTTTTGTCTGCATATTGGAAACCGTGCTTATCGCACCATACAGCATATGTTGTCTTTGACTTCTTACTCAGTTTCTGCCCTGAATTACTAAACACAAACCTAATGTCCAACTCAGGTCGCTGCTCTTTTATCAACAGGTGTTTTACCCTGTCGCTGCTTACAAACCTTCCTTTCGTTTCAATGTAGATGCCATTGCTAAGTCTGAAATCAGGTGTGTACGTTTTAGGCTTTGGGATGTAGGGTATCCTTTCTTTCTCATACGTGTATTCAACACCTAAATCATCCATGAACTTTGCGTTGTCCTGCTCCAAGCCTGACCGGAATCCAGCTTTAATTGCTCTCTTCCTTATCCTTCGTTTGAACATCATCAGGCTCCTTTTTGTGGTCGCGCTTATTCCATCGATCAAAGTCTTCTGGATCAAGCCAGATGCCAGATTCATAGCATCCGTTTTGCGGGTGAGAAAAACAATCTGTGTGTGGCTCATAGTCAACGGCTGGAAGTGATACACCGCAAAATGGGCATGGTTTAAGTTTCATCGTCACCCTCCTTTTTAACTGGCGGTGTCCAAGCCTCATCAGCTTCACGCCTTAACCACAACAATGTAGCGTTCTCAGTCAAAGCCTCAAGATCACCCTCATAAGCCCTCAAAGTAGCCTCGTATAAATCGTATTCATCCATAAGACCACCCAAGTATTTCTCTACTGCCTTCTCACCCTTGCCCTTTGCCCCTTTTATGTTGTCAGCACTATCACCAATGATAACCTGACTCCAGAAGAACCTTACAGCATCAATAGGTGATACCTCAGTCAAAGTGTCTCTTCCCCAATTGAAAATCTTGCAAGGCACTTGTAGAAAATCCTTGTCTGTTGATGCAATGATGCACTCATAATCAAGGTTGTGTGCCTCTGTTACAATGTCATCATCAGCCTCTTGGTTGTCCGACACTGTAGCACCATATTCCTCTATAAGATACTCCCTAGCGTCCTCCAGGTAAAACGGCTTTTCCTTTCCTTTCCTATTAGCCTTGTAAGGTGCAATTGTAGCAACATCGTTCCTGAAGTTTGTTTTGCCAGTCAAGAAAACCTTGTGTTCTAAGTCCTCACACCTGTAAAAGATATAGTCAAACATTTCGTCAATGGTGTCATACAGGTCTTCTATCTCAAGCCCCTCACATTTGAAACTACACCTGTATGATATTATGTCTCCATCAATGAGGATCATTTTACCTTTTCCCCTTTCATAGCCTTGATCATCCACCCAAGATACACCTGAGCCTTTTCCAAGTCTTCAATAGGCTTACCTTTATAACCGTGCCTGTGGAGATACTTGGTGACATTACCTTGGCAATATCCAATGAATTTCTCAGGGCCTAGCACCTGTTCGATGTAGGCAATACATTCTATCTTACCAGGTTCAGGGGTGTAGTGGTCAGGCTTGTTTACAACATCTTCCTCCATCTCAGTATCATCAATAAACTTGCCAGAGACCCTAGCATCCCCAGAGACCTCACCAGAGACCAAAGCAGTACCATAGACCTCACTATCACCAAAGACCTCAGCATCCCCAGAGACCTCACTATCACCAAAGACCTCAGCATAACCAAAGACCTCAGCATCACCAAAGACCCAAGCATTGCCATAGACCTTAGCATCCCCAAAGACCTCAGCATCATCAAAGACCTCAGCATTCCAAAAGACCCTAGCATCACCAAAGACCCTAGCGTTGCCAGAGACCCTAGCGTTGCCATAGACCCTAGCGTTGCCATAGACCCTAGTATCACCAGACACCTCAGCATTACCATAGACCTTGGCATTACCAGAGACCCAAGCATTACCACAATGACTTAAATTCTTCTCACTCTCAATCCATCCACCAAGTGCACCGTTACTTACCTTGCGAATACGTTTAAGGCCCTCATCGTTTGTCTCACCAGTGAACTCATATTTTTTCATGTTGCTATCTCCTTAAAAATTGAGCAGTTTAAAAAACGACATGCTCAGGTCGTAAGACAGGTCAGGTGTCAGACCAAGTGAGTGACCCGTCTTTCTTCTCAGCAGCAAGAGAATTTACATAGGAAAACCCTGTGGCTTTCAAAGTATCCTCAAACACTGTCAACACATCAGCAAGATAACCATTCCTGATATTGCGGCTCACAGTTGTCTCAGCTTCACCATCATCAATTATAATAGTGACTTTCATAGGATAATTATCCGGCAAGGGAAAGTACCTCCACATCTTCAGGGTTGAACGACACTTGATCGATGACAGCAACTTCCAATAGCCGTACACCCTTGCCACGTTTTGTTGACCACAACTCCAGGATAACCTTCACCTCAGTACCGTTGCCAAGTGGTCCTTGAGCCTCAAAAGACCACTCTGTAGAACTAGGGCCATCAGTGTGATCGTACACAACAGGTGGGCCACCATAGATGTCAACACCTTCATCAGTGAGGAAAGGTCCTTTGTGGTAGCGTTTGAGTTTCATGTACTTATTGGAGTCATCATCCATAAACTCCTCCGGTTCACGAAAGGTGTCATATCCAAGCTGTGACTCTGGCATACCAGCATCAATCAACTTCTGAATGTCCTCCTCATTTTTAAAGTAAAAGTTACAGGTGTAAGCCCCGTCGCCTTTCTCCATGTGAAAATCTGCCTTGTCCATGTTCTCAGGAAACAGTTTTGCCCAAGTCACGTATCCGTCGAAAATAAATTTCTTACTCATTTTTGTAGTTCTCCAGGTTAATGAATGTTAGCGTAGTTATCACCGAATTGAACATCAATCGCCAATTCGACATTTAGTTTGAGTTCAGCATTGGTGTCTACCATTGCCTGTTCCAAGTCGTATTCCAACTCCTCTGCTTGGTGTTTATCGAAAGGTGATACAACAACCACCTCATCGTGAAATTGTGCAATAGGCCATACCTCTCTTCGTGTCAGGTGGTACACCCATCTGTCAAAACAGTAGACCCCTGAGCTTTGGTTGATCGTACTCCAAATGTCTTTCTCAGTTCTAAGGTGATGCCAGAATCCTGAGATTGGATTTCGTACCCATTGCAATTCTGATTTGCTGCCTGTCAAAGTCTTCTTTGTTTCAATGTTGTTAACTACCTCCTTTACTGCCCAATTACGCTCCCAATATGCCTCTATGAGTTGAGCAGCAGCACGTTCTGACAACCCTGTCGCTCTGCTCAATGTTCTAGCACCAACTCCGTACACACTGGCATAATTTGCTGCCTTGTAAGACTTCCTGATAGCCTGCACCTCTTGACCACCAGCAGCTATCATCCCATCTGTAATAGCCCCTGCAAACTTGGCAAGATCTAAGTGTGGGTCCCAATCCTTACAGTCCATCAGTTTACAATATTCAGGGTCGTGCGGTGTCATGTAATGGCGTTTGGTTGTGTCTTCAAGGGATACCATATCAGCACCACAAAGCAGTTCACCATCAGGCGATTTCAACAACCCTCTGATCTCTTTACCCCAAGGCTTGTCAACACCAGGTAAATTCACAAGAGGCGCGACATGCTTGAACCTGAATGTGTTGGTCAAACCATGCACTCTAGCCTGTAGCTTGCCGTCCTTAGCATACTTCAAAAACGACTTTACAATGTTCAGCCTGTGAACAAGAACGCTATAACCATCCAACAACTCAATAGCAGGGTCATTACTAGCCAGTTCAAGAACAGAGGGGCAAAGTTCTTTATCTTCTGTACGTACCTGTGGAACTTTTTTCTCAACACCTTTAACATTTCTTGTGAATTTCCAGGTTTGAGGTCTCCAACCCAAGCTAAACAGCCAGTCCTTGATCTGAGGTGTAGAATTAGGGTTGCCTCTCTCTGTGCTATCAACATATTCAACAGGCTCTGTCCTAGTACGTGCAAGACCCTGCCCATCCAAGAAATCATACCACTCTTGACCTTTTGCACTGACAGAACCGCAAGCAAGTTCAAAAACCTTTGGCTTTGCCTTGGTCTTGTAGTTGATCTTTTCAGGCATAGCATCTGAAAGTGTCTCAAATTTCTCAGCTATTAAGCCCTCCAGTTTAGTGTAGAGAGACTCTGCCCCTGCAACATCAATGTCAAAACACTGCTGCTCCTGTTTTTGTGCCAGTTGCATCTTGAATGTAAGATACCACATGACCCTATCTCTCGCCTCTTGGTCGTCCATGTAGAGCCTGTCCAGCTTTGCACTCAGGTCTTTCCAGAGCTTGAGGTTGATCTTAACATCTTCCTCACACCTGTGGACATATTCCTCTTGTGTCAGACCTTCCCAGTCGTCT
>Ga0209932_1000558_pt1 | contig 10844 bp, 20 predicted proteins | sample SalPon2_B_H2O_MG_2_FD_185728 | JGI IMG/M metagenome (GOLD analysis project Ga0209932, IMG submission 185728) | Salt pond water microbial communities from South San Francisco under conditions of wetland restoration - Salt Pond MetaG SF2_B_H2O_MG... ...
AGCAATGTCAAACCACTTACCTCTGCCAAACGTGGCTTCTTCTAGCTCTGCTACGTTAGACTCTACGGCCTGTTGTAACGCAGGAGAAATAATTCTGGAACGCTCTGATCCTCTCTGGGAATCTGCGGGATCCCACTGTCCTCGCCAGAGCCTGTAGTACTCTTCAAACTTTGCTTCGTAGTTAGACTCGTAGTAATCACGCCAGTTTTCACACTTGGTCATTACCCACTCTTCCAGAGACTCCTCAATCATCAGGGGATCTGGGCTTAAGATTTCTTCTGCCATAGTATTGTCCTTAGAGTATTGCTACGCTGTAACCCAGTGTAAAAAACACTACGACAGAAATAGCGTAGATGCCATAGGTATTAAACTTTCTGAAAACTTCTTTTTCCACTTTAGTATCCTGCTACTACGTCTAGTATTTCGTGATCGTCAATTTCAAAATCGTAGTGGTACGCTACTTGTGCTAATTGATCTACGTAAGCTAAGGCGTCAACCAAGTCATCGTGTGTCAGCGGGTCTGGGAACTGAAACAGTTGATCTAAGAATCTTGAGTTCCACTCGCCTTTGTTTAACAGTACGTAACCGTTTTCAAAACGTCCTTGTAACGCCCACATAACCCTGTCTGTTTTCTTTTTGTTACCGTGGGTTAGTTCCTCGACTCTAAAGAACGTCCCGTAGCGCTTCTGTAAGTCCAACAGAGGACTCATTACTGCTTGCTTTGCGATTCCTCGTTCAATACCAACGCTGATAGGACGGTAATCTCTGACCGCCTGAAATATCTTGGTGGCAGTCTCGTCAAGGCTCCACCGCCCATATATAATGTTATCAACGTACCAACCATCAGGACTAACTTTAACAACAGCGATTGCGGTTTCATCTAGTTTAGAGTTCTTTGTTCGTTTCTTGTTGACTTCTTCAAAACCAGCGAGGTCAACAGCTATGTAGTAATCGCCAACCTCCGGTTCTTCTCCGAATTGTATCCAGTCTTCTCTGAACATCTCTGAGCCTCTGGCTTCAAATGAGGCCATGAACTCTTGTCTAAAGGCGTAACTCGACATTGATTTCTTCGCCATGTCGATTTCAGAGGCGTCCAACAGCGGGTTATCGTAGCTGGTGAAATGCCAGCCCCTGTAAGTCTCATCGTCACCTAACTCCGCGTACTTGTACAACTCGTAGAAGTGGTTACGTCCCATAGGCGTACCTATGAACATAGCAGAACCCTTTTGGTCTGCCAGTGCTGGACGAAGTATCTGCTCCCATACGTCAGGCTTCATGTCTGCGTACTCGTCCATCACGAGAAACTTCAAGGACACACCACGCATTGTCTCTGGCCTATCGGCTCCCTTGAGACTAATCGTGGCCCCGTTGACCAGCTTGATCTGCAGGTTGTTTATGTGCGAACCTGAGATAACAGGGTGTCCTAGCTCTAGCAGGGTTTGCCACATAATGTCTCTTGCTTGGCCCTGCGTAGGCGCAACGTAAAAAACTTGACCTCTGTCGGTCTGTAGAGCGTTAATGATTAACATCCAAGCAGCTAGACGGGACTTCCCTGTTCTCCGTCCTGCTGCTACTACCTTGAACCGTGTTGGATCAGAGTAGACTTCCTGCTGCCACGGCAACAGTTGTACGTTTAAGTCTGTCACTATTTTTAGTTACAAACTCCAGCGTCTGCTGAGTTATCAAAGCCTTACCGTCTTTGTTGGTGTCACAGGCACGTTGCCACGAGATCATGTTAAACGTCAAACCCTCGTGCCACGGAACGTAAGCCTTACACCACTCGTGTGATCCTACAGCAAAATCATCAGCAGGTTGTGGTACGTAGTCACGCTTAGTCCACGGCTTCTGTACTCTAAAGAACGTGTCTTTGTTACTCATCAGTTGTCTCTTGAACAAAGCACTGCTAGGGGTACTAATGTAAATCTCTTGGTTTGCTTCTAGGGTGTACGTAGATCCATCGTCGTAGTTGATAACGGTTTCTGCTCTAGCTCCGATAGCAACCAGAGAGGCAAAGAGTACTGCTGCTAAACCTAGTACCATTTCGTTTACTGATTTCATTGTGTAAGTTCTCCTACGCTGTTGAGGGCTTCTCTAAAATCTTTTGAACCGCCAAAGTGGTAAAATATCTGAGGAATACTCCTCTTGCCACTTATGGCTTCTACCATGTCCCACCCAGCTTGACCCGGAGGGATGTGTACGTACTTGTAGTCTAAGTTGTACTCTTTTGCTAACTTCTTTGCTCTTTTACAAGCAGGACACCAATCAGCACCGACGATAGTAATCACGTTAGCTTCCGTTAAAGTTTACAAAGATTGCGGGTTGCTCTAGTAAGTCAAAGGTTACAACAAACTCCATGTCTCCTGCCGATGTAGTGTACGCCTTGATAGCGTCACCAGCTTGAAGAACAAACACTGCGTTACCGTCAATTAACAAAAAGTCTTTAGCTGATACGTTACCACCGCCTAAAATATCTACAGTGGTTCCGTCAGCTTTGTCTACGTAGATGCCAGCGCCGTTAGTAGAGCCACCTAAGTTACTAATAAAGAGCATGTTCCAGTGCGCTACGTAACCACTAGGAACAGTAAACATAGTTGCTACATCTGTGGTTGTGACGTTAGTATTTCTTGTGTACAACATAGTTAGTACGTCCAGATTACAGGGACTGTGCCCCTTGTATCTACGTGAATAAAGTCACCAGCGACCCCTATACCACTAAATCCCATAGACAGAGCTTCTCTTATTATTGTGTACCGATGTGCAGCGTTTGTTATTTTTATGTCTGCTGCGATGCCTTGCGCGTGGGTTCCCGGTACGTCCTTTTTAGCTTCTATGGGGTGGTTAGGGCTTCTGTAGCCGCTGGTGATAACAAAAGGGAAACCACAGTTGTCCCTGAGTTGGTCTAACTTGAGTAGAAACTCGTCCTCCATACGGTTCTCACCAGTATGTTGGCAGTTGAACTCTTCTCTAGTGAAGTGTTTCAAACGATTTCCTCTTGACACTCGCAGTCACAACCGCAGAGTCTACTCTTCAGTGTACTCACCTTCGATTGTGCTTCCGTTTTCAGAGCTTCCAAGAATTTCTGTGCTTCCGACACCAGTGATGTTAATCTGAATCGCACTTCTTCCTGCATCTTTTATCACCTCTCGTTCAAATGCCCCCACAGGGAGTATTCTGTCCATGATTAGCTTCCAAGCAGCCGCTTGGTTCTTGTGTTCGTCGTTAGTTGCAGCATCAAATATAGTCTGTAGTACTAGTTCTGACTTAGGACTAGCTAACATTCTAGCTTTGTACTCATTAATTATAGAGGCATCGCCCTTAGGTCTGCCTACTTTACCCCTAGACCCTGCAGTTTTAGCCTTAATTTCCTTTTTCTTAGGCCTACCTCTGGGTCTTTTCTTTAAATTTATCTCTTTTCTAGCTGCTACTTGGGCTTCTAGGGTGTTTTCTTTAGGTTCTAGGGTGTCTTCTCCTGACATTCTCCTGTTTCCTTGTGTTTAACGCTAGTTCGCATGAGTCCCCTGCCTAGGTTGCAACAGAAGAGGGGATCTATACGAACTATAACACACTCAACTTTAGTCCCACACTCGCTGTACTAATTACATCCTAGTTTCTACCTTATATTATACCATATTTTTACTCAAAAGTCAAGCATTATTTTATGTAAATAATACACAAGTCATACATAGTACCACTTTAGGTGCACCAATTTAGTGCACTTGTGGCCCCGCTGGGTAAACACGAGGTAAAACAAAGGGTTATCTTGTGGGTAACTTATGCTCTTTTTTGCTAGTTTTAGCCTAAATTTACCTTCTGGTGTGCTGAGGTGGCTACAACTATAATTAACACAAGTCAACCCCCTCCCCCCGTGTCAACACAAGGGGCACCCCATGATAACACAAGACCGACACGAGCGCAAGGAAAAACTTTGGTACTATTCACGTAGCCACAAGGGTTGACACGAGGCGCACACTGTGGTAATCACGAGGCCCCAAAGGCCTACCACAAACAACACGGGTTGTCAAGTGAAACACGATGGGAATATTCACAGGTAAACACGGGTTGACAAAGTGTGTGAACCAGTGTAGGTGCCTCAGGCTACACTCAGGCTAATCGCAAGCATACAACGTGCTGGGCTGTCAATAGTCTATTTGTGGTAAAATTCACACTAAATAAATGTTGCAAAGGTTGCCAGTGGTGTTATTATGGACTCATGCAATAACGCATGGTTAATAGAGGGTATACATTATGACAGCTAAAGAGTTTTGGAATATCCACGCGCCTGATTTTAACTTTGAGTTAGGGGTTGATGAGCTGGTAGCAGAGGCGCTGAAGCGTGGGTTCATCGTTGAATCATGGGCCGCTACCGAAGATGGTGAGGCGCAGTACTTATACGCCGATGACGAATTGAACTGAGAAGGGTTGTATTACTGGTAGGCCTAGGCTACACTCTGGGTCTACTGGTAAACCAACGCACCACAAACCAAAAGAGGAACAAACAATGAACAATAGAACAATCAAGTTTTGGGAAGTAATAGAAGTAACAGCAATGGTTTGCGTTCTTGGATGTACGGCGGGAATCGTAGCGCCATTGTTCGCCATGTTCTTTGTTGATATACAGCCGTATGACTTTTTCTCAATGTGGTTTTGCTACGGCTTTGTTGGGATTATCCCAGCATTGCTTGTATGCTTAGGCGCACAGTCTCAACAGTATCAATATTAAACCAAAGAGGGTTAAACCATGTCAAACACTAGACATTTAAGAGTAGCCAAAAACGAAATTAGCGGTCTTTGGGAGTTTAGGTTAGACAGTCGTCTAGTCTCTGCTCACGAGACATATAGCGGCGCTGAGAATCGTCTGCACACTTACGATGAAATGTACGCTGAACGCGGCATCAAAACCGAAATTGTCTTAGATACTAGAGGATAAAACCATGTCAAACACAACTTACAACGGACACCCTTCGTGGGATCACTGGAATGCTTCACTGTGGGCCGCTAATGACTTCGAATTATATGAACTATTCACATCACTGGAGCTTAACGACCTGCTGCACATCATGGACGGTTACACCACGCCAGACGGTTGCGTATTCACTAGCGACCTGATACAGTACGCACATCAGACAACCAACGAGGAGTAATATCAATGCGACTAATTGAAAAACAAATGAATGACGCGGTTGACAATATGCAACCGTGGGCGAAGGACAACACTCAGGTAACTATTGCTTCAGGCGACTGGTCTACGTGGGCACACGTATACTTACACGGGCACAACATAGCTACAGTCGAGCGAATGAGGTCAGGTGCTAGAGTGTTCAGCATTAATTACAAGACGCTGAAAAAGTGGCCCACACGCACCACCATGAGCCGCTTGAGGGCTTTAGGTTTTAACGTATACACCCGCAAGGGCGTAGTGTACCACGAAGGGACGGAGGTTTGACTAATGGTAATATGTTACAAGACAGATGATGCGTTTTATGCTGGAATCTATAAGTTAGTAGAGATGGGGTTAACATTCGAAGCAGACGATCACGATTTAAGCATAAAACTAACGGGAGGCTACTAACGTGTGCGGGAATGAAGTAACGTGGTTGTTGGGCTTCGGTTGTCTAATGATGACCGCATGGCTAATCTTTTCAGAGGAATACTAGGGGAGCGCTAGACATGAATGAAGATGACGTTTACAGCGACTACAGCCATTACTGTGACGGCACTGGCCCGTACAAGCGAATTGACTACCTAGAGTACACGCACATTTGCGACGGGTGTTACGAGATTGTCGAGAGTGTTGACACTGATACGGGCTTGTGCGAGACTTGCGAGGACGAGTACCGACACGAGCAGTATTATAAACATGGGATCGGAGAACCACACGGGGAGGAAGTATGACAAGCCAAGCGTTAAAACTAAAGGTGAAGGCAACCAGAGCGTACCAACTGCTCAATGAGGCCGCAGTTTACACTCAGTACTGCGACGAGATAGACGAGCGAGGTATTGTTGATATAATAACAGTAGAGGACTGCGAGAGGTATCTTCAGCAGTTAAAAGAGATACACAAACAACAGATGGAATTATAGAGGGGACAACAAGTGAACATATTTTACCTAGACCGTGACCCACACGAGGCAGCTAGGCTCCAGTGCGACCGTCACGTGGTTAAAATGATCCTAGAGACAGCACAGCTACTCAGTACGGCTCACAACGAGTTAGACGGAGGGCAGATTGCGTACAAATCTACTCACAAGAACCATCCCAGTGCAGCCTGGGTACGCCAGAGTCGCCATAATTACAGGTGGCTCAGAAGGCATCTGGAGGCTCTAGGAGACGAATACACCCGACGCTATGGTAAGGTACACGCTACCATACAAAAGCACTCAGAGACGCTTATGTGGCCTCCTAACAACATCCCTGATGGTGGTTTCACTGATCCACCACAGTGTATGCCAGACGAGTGCAAGAGGCCTGACGCTGTACAGGGCTATCAGGTGTACTACAATTACAAAGCAGACGATTGGGACGCACGAGGCATCCCTATGAAATGGTACGGACAGGAGGCAGTATAATGAATTACCACAACGAACCAGATTTAACACAAGAGCAAATGATTTGTGACGTAGCGGAATACGAACTAAATTTTATAGGATTTGCTGAGACGTTAAACCTAGCACGAGCAATGATACGTAAAAAGTACAGAGACATGAGCTACAACGAGCTAGTAAAGGCTTACAACCAAGTATTCGGAGGCTACCCTGATGAGGTGTAAAGCGTGTGACGTTATCCTAGATGACGCTGAAGCAATCAAAAAGGACGCAAGGGGAGTACACTACGACTTGTGTACAGAGTGTTTGACAGTATCTATTGCTGCAAACTGGGAACTAGAAAACATGGAGTCAATAGATATTGATGGTAATATTACACAGGATGATATCTTGACATTACAGGAAAACTATGATAACATCTTAAGTAATCTAAAGGATTACTAAAGATATAAACTGAAGTAATAAACTAATGGGTAATACTACAGAAGTACTACAGGAGAAACTAAAGATGGCAACTTATTTTAAAGTCCAAAAAACAAAAGCACCTCAATCAAAGACCCCTACAAAATCACATTGGAGGCCTTTGTTTGAGTCTATGAAAGCGGGAGAATGGTTTATCGTACCCAAAAAAGACTACGCTAGAACTCAAGCGGCAGGGAATACTTATTTAAAAGGACGGTACACCTTTTACAAAATCAACGACAAAAGCGACTACTGCTTCCTCAAAAAATCGTAACGGAGGGTTGCAATACCAGAAAGAGTGTGGTATACTATAGGTGTACCTTCGGGTACAGTTAATGTTAACAAACGAGGATTATCTCATTATGTCAAGTCAAGTTATCGAAGGTCTGGTGAACTTCTCAAACGTCACCAAACACGACGTGTTCAACGGTCAAGACACTGGCACGTTCAGTATGACCATCACCATGTCAGAGGACGATGCGGCTACTCTGGCGGCACAGGGTGTAAAGATCAAGGAGTACGAGGGCAACAAGCAACGCAAGTTTAAGTCCAAGTACACCATCGGTATGTACAACTCCGAAGGTGATCGTTTTGAGGGCGAGGTTCCCTACAACTCTCGTGTGCGTCTGAAGTACAAGACAGGCCCAGCACACCCAGTACACGGTACTCCAGTGTATCTGGAAGCTGTTAAGGTGCTGGAGTTAGCAGAGGTGTCAGAAGAAGCTGTGGACTTCTGATGGAGTCTAAATTCCTACACCACGAGGAATGTCCTAAGTGCGGGAGTAGGAACAATGTGGCGGTGTACTCCAATGGGGGCCGCCACTGTTTTTCTGCTGACTGCGATTACCACGTAAACGGTGAAACAGGAGAGGAAACTGAGGTGTCAACACCTAGTAACCTAAACATGGGCGGTGTGGTAGCTGAGATACCAGAGCGTCGTTTGTCTGCCAAGACCACTAGGCACTATCAGGTCACGGTGGAGTACGATGCTAACGGTAAGATCGCTAGGCACTACTACCCGTACTACGATGTAGATACAGGCGAGCTAGTGTCTGCTAAGTCTCGCGTGGTCAAGACCAAAGACTTCCTGTCGTCTGGAACCATGTCCAACGTAGGTCTGTTTGGTCAGAAGCAGTGCCGTGGTAGAGGTAAGTTTGTCACGATCACTGAGGGCGAACTGGACGCCATGTCTGTCTACGAAATGTTCGGACAGAAGTACGATGTGGTATCTCTGAGGTCAGGCGCTAGTAGCGCAGCAAAGGAGATCAAAGCACAACTAGAGTGGCTTGAGGGTTACGATAACGTAGTCATCTGCTTTGACCAAGACAAGGCAGGAGAACTAGCGGTAGAGCAGGTGAAGGATCTCTTTAGCCCTAACAAGCTGAAGATATGTAAGCTACCCCTGAAGGACGCCTCTGAAATGCTCATGGCTAACCGTGTGCAGGAGTTTACACAGGCGTGGTGGGACGCAAAGGTGTACAGACCAGACGGTATCATCGCTGGTGCTGACACATGGGAGGCTCTAGTAAACAAACGGCAGGTACAGAGCGTACCGTACCCGTGGGACGGACTAAATGAAATCACAAGAGGCCACAGACCGTACGAACTGGTCACTATCACAAGCGGTAGTGGTATGGGAAAATCCCAGTTTATCAGAGAACTTGAGTACGATTTGCTCCAGCGAACCGACGCCAATATCGGTGTACTTGCACTGGAGGAGGACATCGCAACAACATCTCTGGGAATTATGTCGGTGGCGGCATCTAGGCGACTACACTTGGAGGAAGATACGCCTGTTGATGAGCTTAGGCCTCACTGGGAAGCAACGATGGGTTCTGGACGTTACTACCTGTTCGATCACTGGGGATCAACGTCTGCCGACGAGCTTCTTTCAAGAGTACGGCACATGGCGAAGGCCTGTGACTGCCGATACATTATCCTCGACCACCTGTCAATCGTGGTTTCTTCTCAAGAGAACGGGGACGAACGGAAAGCTATAGACGAGATTATGACACGCCTACGCACACTGGTGGCAGAGACAGGGATCACTTTGTTCCTCGTGTCGCACCTACGGCGTAGCTCTGGTACTGCCCACGAGGACGGAGGCAGGATTAGCCTACAGGATCTCAGGGGTTCTCAGAGTATCGCACAGCTATCCGATATAGTCATAGGTATGGAGCGTGACCAGCAGAACCCAGACGAGGACACTAGGAACACAACGACAGTGAGGATACTCAAGAACCGCTACTCTGGTGAAACTGGCCCCGCTTGTTGGCTACGGTACGACAAGTTTACCGGACGTATTCACGAGTGTGCTAACCCTAACCCACCGGAGACTGAGTTTTGAACTTAGCCTTCTGTGACATTGAAACCGATGGGCTAAACCCCAGTGTAATCTGGTGTGCAGTCTGCCGACACAACGGAGAAAGTGAGGTAATATGCAATGAAAAAGATTTCAAGGATTACGTGGCTCGCAAAGCGCCGATTAGCTTTATATTCCACAACGGAATTGGCTTCGACGTTCCTGTTATTGAGCGTATCTGGAACTTTACTTTTGATAGGAGCAGTGTCGTTGATACACTTGTCCTCTCTAGGTTAGCTGATCCAAGTAGGTCTGGTGGACACTCTCTGCGTAACTGGGGCAACATCCTAGGTTTTTCAAAGGGTGACCACGAGGACTGGACTAGGTTATCTCCAGCCATGATCGACTACTGCATACGTGACGTAGAGTTGACTGAGGCGGTGTACAAGAGGCTGCGTGTTGAGCTAGACGGTTTCTCACGGGAGTCCATTGACCTAGAGCATCAGGTGCAGTGGATCATACAGGAACAGGAGCGCAACGGGTGGCTACTGGATCAGCGTTTGTGTCACACACTGTGCGCTAGATTCAAGGAGCGTATGTATGAGATTGAGGAAGAACTCCAGAGGGTGTTCCCGCCAATTGTTGAAGAGAGGTGGTCTGAGAAAACAGGCAAGCGCCTTAAGGATAAGGTTACGGTATTTAACCCCGGTAGCCGTCAACAGGTGGCTGAACGACTTGAAGCTAAGGGTGCGGTATGGACGGAACTCACGCCGTCCGGTAGACCGCAGGTGGACGAGAGGACGCTTGAGGAAAACAAACATATACCGGAAGCACTACTCGTTCTGGAGTACCTACTCCTACAAAAGCGATACGCACAAGTCTCCTCTTGGATAGAACACGTACAGGATGACGGACGGGTACACGGAAGGGTTACAACAAACGGTGCTGTCACCGGACGCATGACGCACCAGAACCCAAACATGGCACAGGTTCCTTCGGTTAACTCACAGTTTGGCAAGGAGTGCCGTGACTGCTGGATTGTACCAGAGGGACGTAAGCTAGTGGGTGTTGACGCTAGTGGACTAGAACTACGGATGCTCGCTCACTACATGGGCGACGAGGAGTTTACAGATGTCTTGCTTAGAGACGACATTCACACCAGAAATCAAATTGCTTCTGGACTTGCAACACGACCTCAAGCTAAGACTTTCATCTATGCTTTCCTCTACGGGGCAGGAGACGCCAAGATTGGAAGCATCGTTGGAGGAACGGCAAAAGATGGCAATGCGCTTAGGACACGCTTTTTACGAAATACACCTTCTCTTGAAACTCTACGAGAACGAGTTGGATCTGCTTCTAGGAAAGGATACCTCGTCGGACTGGACGGACGAAAACTCTGGGTCAGATCAGAACATAGTGCATTGAACACGCTCTTGCAGTCTGCCGGTGCAATCATTATGAAGAAGGCTTTGGTATTGCTTGATGATTACGCAACACAACACAACATTGACTACAAGTTCATAGGAAACATACATGAC
>Ga0209932_1000571_pt1 | contig 10692 bp, 8 predicted proteins | sample SalPon2_B_H2O_MG_2_FD_185728 | JGI IMG/M metagenome (GOLD analysis project Ga0209932, IMG submission 185728) | Salt pond water microbial communities from South San Francisco under conditions of wetland restoration - Salt Pond MetaG SF2_B_H2O_MG... ...
CAGAAAGACAGCCGTATATGATGATGATGGCGCTCCTCGTGCGACACGGACACAGAGTCAATAGTCCCGTTGCACTCGATACGCTTGCCAAGTTGAGGTCCACAAAGTTCCACCTCAATCTCGCAGCCGCATCGGCCATCGTCGCTTCCACAACGCCACAACAAGATCCAACCGTGACCTCGTTGTGCATGCTCATAGAAACCCTCTGCACCGTCATTCAAAAGTCCTGTCATATTGATATACTCGACATGTAATCACACACCTTCCAACGACCGAATGAAAGCCGTGATCCCCGCCAACGTCCTCGCACCGTTGTACTTGTACAGTCCCCCAGCCGTCGGCCTGTACAACAGCGTGGGGTACCCGGTGATGTTCCACTGCTGCGCCCTGGGGTCCTGGTCGCCGTCCACTTTGTACACCCTCGCCGGGATCTTTGACTCCATCGCCTTCAATTGTGGCATAAACTCGGAGCAAAAACCACACCACTCGGCGTATACCATGATCAATGCCGCAGGACCAGACCGCTCGGGGCGAAATCCACTGGGAAGCGTATACATATACACACTCGTGATAAAAAAGAATCACTTAAAGAACGCCTCTGGAGAGAGTGTGCATGGATACGCAATCAGCCGCCAGTGCACTCTGGAATGCGGCGCATCACCACGGCAGAAATGGGCTGGAATTGGAGTTTCGGCTCGGACGGATGGTGGACAAATCGTTTGTCTCCAATATCGGGCAACAGAACTTTAACGCATGCCAACAGTATCTCGAAGCACGGTGCTGCTCCAAACTACGCATCCATACCACAGAAACCGTCAGGGGGGACACCAAACACGTAGTGACACACTCGTACCACGTCGAATTTTCAGACGGCATCGATCCCGCCCGTGGGGTCGAAGGACAACGGTGGGCAACCCCAACACGTCACCATAATCCCAGCGGAGACCCGGCACCACCACCACCACCCTACACCATGACCAAAAAGAAACTCTTCCACACGGAATTCCCCTCGGAACCCTTCACCATCCGCGCAAGCATCGCCGTCGAAGATCGACTCCTCCTGACAACACAACTGCCACCGGGAAAAGGACGCGTGATCACCAGGGAGAAAAGAAGGACTCGCTACATCTGGGGACCCTGGGCCTACGATCTGACCGTGGTGGTATCCAATGCAGACCTCGATAGCGAAGAAACCTACGAACTCGAGCTCGAATTGCTGGATACCATGGCGCTCTTCGAACATACCATGGATCACCTGCTCCAGTGGGGACTCCAATTATCTGCATCCATCGTATCGTCATTGCTCCAAAATTAAATTGTACCCTTGTAAGCAGAGAGATCATGGAAGATGTACAACACATGATTGCACACGCGTCAGAGCAGTCATTTATGTTCATTCTCGACTCCAGAACACGCAACCAGTATGCCTACCCCTCGGCAAGCGAGTATTACATCCCGTTCCCACAACCCTTCAAAAATGTCTTCTCCGTTGACCTCGTAGATGCCACCATCCCCAGAACGGAATACTCAGTCGACGAACACAGTAATACCCTATCCTATGCACCAGGCACATATACGACCTACGAACACGCACAACAGGACCAAGCCATCGTCAACGCAGTCATCCCACCAGGAGACTATAACACGGCCACACTCATTCAGTACCTCAACACAGCCCTCAAAAACACCGCACTCCAACAGGGACACGCACCCCTCGTCGCCGTACCCTCCTCCAACCCAGTCGATATCACCAACAAAGTCATCTTCACACGAAGCGAACCATTCACACTCTTCATGAATGTGAGTACCATGCGACATGTGCTCGGATTCGGTGCACCTGCATCCCAACTCAATAACGACGTCAACTGGGACAGAACCCTGCGGTATACCACAGACACCAACGTTGCCAACAATGTCTTCAAATCCGTCGAATCCGTCCTGGCAACCGCACAAGCCTTCGTCGGACCCGTCCCCATCCAAACCACAGACTATCAACTTGCCGTCGGGACAGGACTGCGACAACGGTTCGTGTCCAGATCGTCGGGAATTCTTACCTCCGTCATCGTCAGGGGGAGCGCGGGAGGAACAGAGACGCTCACCGGCAGAATTGTGGATATGACCTTCGATCCACCAGCACTCGTCCAAACCTTTTCCGTTGCCACATCTTCCACCTCCGCAGAATGGACGGCAACACTCGCACCCACCAGCCAAACCTTTGCCGTCAGCCAGGCAACCGCGGGAGATGTCGATGGAACGCCCGTCGTCACCCTCACCACCTCGCAACCACACGGCCTCGATCCCAACGAACTGATCACCATATCCGGGGCCACAACAAGCTCCCTCAACAATCAATGGGTCCTCCTCAATGCCTCAGGATCTACACTCGTCATTGCAGCAGATATCCCAGTACCCATCATCGGACGGGGGATCGTGTACGCCAGCAAAGAGATCCTCGAGCAACGGGAGTACGCCATTGAATTCGATTCCGCTGCCTCCGTCTTCATCTACAAAGCACTCGCATTCTCCGACGAAACCAGGGCCATCGAGAGCTTCGCCGCCATCACCGGGTGGACCACAGAGTCGCTGCAGGATTCCCTGTGTCTCGAGATGACCGTCACCAGCGTAGGCCATAAAGTCGACGCGCCAGGCCAGTGCAATCTCACCGGAGAACCCTACGTCTGTATCAGATCGCCCAACATCGAACAACATATGCACAGAGATCTTGCCGTCGCATTCAATACCATGTCGCCGGGACTTGGGATGGTGCGTCTTGGAGGGAATGCAGGTGGCTACAGGCAAGAACGACTCAACTTCTTATCCTACGACTCGCGCAAATTTCATCCCATCGGCAAACTCCACGGCATCCATATCAGACTGGAAACGCCCTCACGGAGACTGTACAATACCCATGGCATCGACCATACCATGCTGGTCAGCGTCAAAATGTACGGCCCAGGCGTCCAAACAGTCATCCCGAAGACACTATACCCAGACTACGAACCAGATACACGAAAGTCACTCGTCAAACAGCTCGAACGGGAACGGGACTCTGCCTGTCGTCCCTACTCGTGATATTATTGTGTAACGCAAGTAGTAGCAGTCGTCATGTATTTGAATATCCTCAACACCAAACTCTATGGAGGTATCTACGAGGTTGTGAGAACGTCACGACCAACGGGCAACACCAGCCGTGTGACCTTGCTACAACAACGCATCAACTCCACTCCCCTCTACCACGTTGGCTTATACGTCGAGGAGCGGGGCTTTAGCAAGATTTTTGAGCACGGTCCCATCCAGTACGACAGGTTCCGCGACCTCGACGGCATCATCGTGCCCCTCCCACACGTCCAACACACCATTCGGCAGCTGGAAGACTTTGAGCATACCCTCCCCAAAGAGTACATCGTCGGCGTCCGGGACTGTCGTCACCATGTCCTCGATCTACTCACGTTTCTGTACAACTAGTAAATATATCTCACTCTAACAAGTATGACATCTGTATCCCCGCCACATGATGCCTACGTCACCGGATGGAACCTGTACGAATACGCACCCGGGTACTTTGTCAACATCACACTCACGTCCGCCGAAACCATGAAACTGGTATTCGGACCCAACGAAACGGGACTGGATTCAGGTCTGTTCGCCAGAGATGGAGAAGTGTCGGCCCTGACGTACAATGTGTACATCCCATCATCCTCTGCATCTGTACGACTTCCAGGGGCCTTTGATCTTCCTGAGTGGGCACGTACTCCTGGATGGAATGCAGTTACTGTTTCGAATACAGGAGTCACACTCAATGGACGGGTGATGGAGGATGCTCTGGGGAATCCCATTGTTGGAGACCCCACAGATGTATCGTGTTACGTCACAAAAACAGGCATTCCGTATGTTTTGCTCGACGGGTTTGTGAGGACGTCACTGGAGGACCAAGCATTCCAGACCCGAATCACCGTGGGCAAAGACAAAGACCCCGAGCTGAATGGACAACTCCTCATCGAAGCAGCAGATGCCCAGACCCTCGTATTCAAATACCGGGGACAAGACGGGGTGGTCCGGACAGCGAGCTTGGCCTTACAGTGATTCCGCGTTATACCCGAACGCAAAAATGCTGCAGCAGACGTACGAGCGGGAACAGGACTCGATGTGCCCGCCGTACTCGTAGTTATGACAAATACCAAATAACAACGATTCCAGAACCACCATTCGCCTTCGTTCCACCGCCTCCACCAGTATTGGGTGATCCATTCGTTCCTGGCGGGGCGTAATTACCACTGAACAATCACACTTGGAATGCTAGCGAATGTAAATTTCACCAAGGTTAATGAAACTCGACGTATTAGCATATTGACCACACCACTCCATAAACCCCCCTTGATTTTGAGAGTTATTAAGATAGTTCGAGAACACGTATCCTCGGTGGACTGGACAAGAGATACGTTGGTAAAGGTAATTTTCATTACGAGTGCCCAAAGCACCAAGACCACTTGTTGGCAAAGATGTACCCGTTCTCCTGGGATAAACACCACCCGTGACGTCTTTGAGGCTTGAACTGGAGGCGGCATAACTCACCTGATTACCGCTCCACTTGAACATCACGGCTGTATAACTTCTATTTCGCCTCATGTTCGAATAAAAGTCATTGTTGTTCGACGCATATTCCAAATCAGAATTTGAACCCCATACATTCCATCCCCAGGAGTTGGTTGTATTTCTTGTCACCATCATCCATCCCCCGCCATCAAAGTTCATGTCACAATAAACTTGCAGTGGCGAACCATTATGAATAATCCAATACACACCGTCCGTGGTGGTACCTGTCGAGTCTTTAATGGCCGCTGCTGATGCTGCTGCTCTTGCTGAAGTTGATCCATCTAGCAGAAAAAAGTTTAGAGAAAACGTCCGTAGAGCAGCACTCTGCAACTGGGCATCAATGGCTTCGACAGAAAAGTTGTATGTGGTCGAGGACGGTTGTGTGATAGTGCCGCTCAACGTCCCATTCGTTGCCAACGTGGTTGACGGTGGTAAGGCTGTGGTATTTGCGTACGTGATGCTTGACCCCCCATCGCTTGCGGCCAACGTAATTGAAAATGGGGTTCCACCATACACGTCGCCTAACGATGTGCCCGTTTGCCAGATGGGGATCGGGTCGAATGAGACAGCATTTACTTTAATCGCGTATCCTGCCCCAGTTTGGACAACCAGATCGTATGTGCCCGTTGTTTTCGGATTGACACTTACTCGTAATTGTGTACCGCCCACCAATGACACACTCGCTGCTGCTGTCCCACCAACACTCACAGTTGTCCCCACAGGCTCGAAATTGTTGCCTTCAATTGTAACGTACCCTGTGCTACTTGTTGACAACGCCAGATCATCAATGGGGTTCCAGCTGGAGTCTGTGATGGTAATTGTATTGATGGACGGTGGGATGGAGATTCCTGTCAATCCACTGCCGTCGCCCGTGATGGTTCCCACGTCCAGGTTCTGAATGAAGACGTTGGCCCCGAGAGCCTGGATGAGCGCACCGGCCAAATCGATGGTGTTTCCAGCCAGGAAAAGATCACGGAACCGTTGCGTGGGATTACCCAAATCGTAGGTGACGTTGGCGGACGGAAGAAGATGACTGCTCAGGGTGGCGACGGTCAAATCGTCGACTGTGAGGTTGCCGGCCAGATTCGCAGTGGAGATGTTGGACAAACCACTGCCGTCACCTATAAACACATTCGATGAAACTGATGAGGCGTCGATGACATCGAGTGCTGCCGTGAGTCCGGTGACGTTGGCTGCCGCAATGTTGGACAATCCACTACCGTCACCTGCAAATGTATTGGCAGTTACTGACGAAGCGTCTATGGTGTCCAAAGCTGCCGTAAGACCTACCACGTTTGACGCGTGAATCCCCGAGAGGCCAGCGCCGTTCCCGACCAGCACGGCGTCGACTGTCACCGTGTTGCCAACATGAAGAACTTGGGCGCCGTTGTGTGACACAGCGATCCCGTCCGCGTACGACAAGCCGGTTGATTGAGACGCGTCAAAGGCGATTGTGGGTGCAGAGATATTCCCGGACTCAAAACGAGGCATGGAGTATGTGGGCGCGACTTGGGCCCGGAGTTGGATTGGCATCCTTTAGTTACTGCTAAGAAGATTTAGCCGTTGAAGTTGGTCACAGCGACTGTTCCAACACTACGTATACCCGAAATACCCTTTTGTGCTGCTCCAGGCGTCCGTTACTTCTGTCGGTGTGAGTTGATGATTGGACCAAGTAGCAAAGAACGCAAGATCAGCATGAAGATACGTCCCAAGACCCTCCATAACGCTCAGAGGCAGGTTTGCCGGTATATTTAAGTTGCCAGTGCCGGCACCACCGCCGCTGCCGGCGCCAGAGATGGATACACCGTTGACGAACAGCTTTCTATTCGTAGCGGCTTGGCTCCCCCCATCGTACGTAAACACAATGAAGTACCATGTGTTTGGACTAAACGTGTAGTCCCATTTGACGTTGTTACTATAGAAGCTGCTAACGACGCCGGGAGGTGTACTCTGGTGATTGATGTCGAGCCGCGTACTCTGGTTTGTTCCGTTATAACCTGCATAGAATAGTCGACCGTTGGAAGTCGTTGTTGGAAACCTCACCCATGCGGCCACACTGTGAACCCATGCACCAGACCCGTTATTCCAATTCGCCACACTGGCATTTTGCGACGTACCATCAAAGCTGAAGTAGCCAGGAAACGTTGACGAAAATGATGGTGAATTATTCAGCGCCAAGACAACAGGCGATGACACTGCGTTTTGCCATGTCGTCCCAGATCCAGAGTATGTGCGTCCTTCAACAAGTAAATTTGCATACGTAAGTGGGAAATGATTCTGTAGCAGGGCGTAAACGGCGTTGAGTGAGAACGTCCGGAGGCTCGATTGATTTTGGGCATCAATGGCTTCCACGCTAAAGTTGTACGTTGTAGAACTCGTCAGTGTGATATTGCCGGCTAACAAACCATTACTCGCCAGGGTTGTGGATGGTGGTAAGGCGCTTGTGTTACTGTACGTAATCGCTGAAGCACCGTCGCTGGCCGAAAGTGGGATACTAAATGGAACTACATCGTAAACATTGCCGAGTGAACTACCTGTCGACCATACAGGCAGGGGGTCAAAGCTTACACCGTTCACTTTGGTCACCGATCCACCCCCAGTTTGGACCACAACATCGTACGTTCCTGTGGTTTTGGGGTTCACGCTCACTCGAAGGGTGTTGGAATCGACAAATGTGATACTCGCTGCCGCGGTTCCCCCAACGCTCACTGTCGTCCCCACAGGCTCGAAATTGTTGCCTTGAATTGTAACGTACCCTGTGCTACTTGTTGACAGTGCCAGATCATCAATGGGGTTCCAGCTGGAGTCTGTGATGGTAATTGTATTGATGGACGGTGGGATGGACATTCCTGTCAATCCACTGCCGTCGCCCCGGATATTTGTCACGTCCAAGTTCCCAATCACCACGTTGCCCAGCACGGACTGGATGAGCGATCCACCCAGATCGATGGTATTTCCCGCCAGAAACAGGTCTTTGAATCGTAGCAGTTCCGTTCCCAAATTGAAGGCAACGTTCGAGGTCGGGACGAGATTGGCACCGATCTGTAGATCACCAGACGTGCCCCCGTACACCACATTCGAGGAAACTGAGGACGCGTCAATGACATCGAGTGCTGCCGTAAGACCAGTGACGTTTGCTGCCGCAATGTTTGATAATCCACTGCCGTCACCCACAAAAACGTTCGAGGAAACTGATGAGGCGTCTATGACATCGAGTGCTGCTGTCAAACCAGTGACGTTTGCTGCAGCCACATTGGATACTCCTGCCCCGTCGCCTACGAATGCATTGGCCGTAATACCTTCCGTCGACACTTCCATGGCTGCCGTTCCACCGACACTGATCACCACATTGCCTTCCGCACTTCTGGATACACCGGTCGTGGATGCGTGCGCGAACGATAGACCGGGTGACGCCACGTTCCCGTCCGGCACGGCGTTATACTGCGTCAGGGATTGGACCACATTGCCGCGAATCAACAGGACCATTTGTATACAGATAGAATTAAACTTGGGGTATTGTCCACGGTGTTACATTTTTACTTACAGACCAGATTAGACCAGATTGAGTGGGATATCCAACAGGACAGGCGATGAATCTTGAATGTATGTATTGTGAATGATCCCGATTTGTCCATACGAATTGTCTCCAAACGCGTAACTCTCATTATCTGATGTACGTATGTGAGATATGTAACCAGTCTGAAAATTCGTGATAGTTTTACCACTTAAGGTAACGCCACCAAGCAGATATGTAGTTGTACTTAATCGATGTATCGTGCCATCTGTTGCGAGTGCATATGATTCATTTCCATTTCCAACACATGCGACCGACGAGACGCTTTTTCCACTCAACGAGCCCCCATTGCTCAGGACAGGAGATGGTTGGTTTGTTAAAGTCCCGTCACCAAGTTGTCCACTGTAGTTGGCCCCGAACCCGTGCAATGTCCCGTCTGTCGCGATAACCATGGTGTGATGCGCACCACATGCGACCGACGAGACGCTTTTTCCACTCAACGAGCCCCCATTGATCAGCACAGGAGATGGGCGGTTTGTGGTTGTCCCGTCACCAAGGTTTCCATTTCCATTGTACCCGAACCCGTGGAGTGTCCCGTCTGTCGCGATAACCATGGTGTGTATCTGACCACATGCGACCGACAAGACGCTTTTTCCACTCAACGAGCCCCCATTGATCAGCACAGGAGATGGGCGGTCTGTGGTTGTCCCGTCACCAAGGTTTCCATAATAATTGTACCCGAACCCGTGGAGTGTCCCGTCTGTCGCGATAACCATGGTGTAATACTGACTACATGCGACCGACGAGACGCTTTTTCCACTCAACGAGCCCCCATTGATCAGCAAAGGAGATGGGCGGTTTGTGGTTGTCCCGTCACCAAGGTTTCCAAATGCGTTGTACCCGAACCCGTGGAGTGTCCCGTCTGTCGCGATAACCATGGTGTGTTGCTGACTACATGCGACCGACGAGACGCTTTTTCCACTCAACGAGCCCCTGTTTGTGAAAATGATCGTTTGTGTCTGTACGCCCAGTTGGAATGAGTCTGGTAACCCGAACCCGTGAAGTGTCCCGTCTGTCGCGATAACCATGGTGTGATGCGCACCACATGCGACCGACGAGACGCTTTTTCCACTCAACGAGCCCCCATTGCTCAGCACAGGAGATGGGCGGTTTGTGGTTGTCCCGTCACCAAGGTTTCCATAGAGGTTGTACCCGAACCCGTGCAATGTCCCGTCTGTCGCGATAACCATGGTGTGAAACGCACCACATGCGACCGACGAGACGCTTTTTCCACTCAACGAGCCCCCATTGCTCAGGACAGGAGATGGGCGGCTTTGTATGTATTGTGACCCGTCACCAAGTTGTCCAAAATAATTGTACCCGAACCCGTGGAGTGTCCCGTCTGTCGCGATAACCATGGTGTGAGTCTGACCACATGCGACCGACGAGACGCTTTTTCCACTCAACGAGCCCCCATTGATCAGCACAGGAGATGAGCGGCTTGTGGTTGTCCCGTCACCAAGGTTTCCATTTCCATTGATCCCGAACCCGTGGAGTGTCCCGTCTGTCGCGATAACCATGGTGTAATACTGACCACATGCGACCGACGAGACGCTTTTTCCACTCAACGAGCCCCCATTGATCAGGACAGGAGATGGGCGGTTTGTGTTTGTCCCGTCACCCAGTCCTCCATATGCATTGTACCCGAACCCGTGGAGTGTCCCGTCTGTCGCGATAACCATGGTGTGATTCTGACCACCTGCGACCGACGAGACGCTTTTTCCACTCAACGAGCCCCCATTGATCAGGACAGGAGATGGGCGGGTTGTGTATGTCCCGTCACCAAGTTGTCCACTTCCGTTGTACCCGAACCCGTGGAGTGTCCCGTCTGTCGCGATAACCATGGTGTTATAAGCACCCCATGCGACCGACGAGACGCTTTTTCCACTCAACGAGCCACTGTTGATGAGAATTGGTGTCCGATAGACTCGGTTACTGCCGGCCAGTTGTCCATAGTTGTTTAACCCGAACCCGTGGAGTGTCCCGTCTGTCGCGATAACCATGGTGTGTTGATTACCACTTGAGACCGACGAGACGCTTTTTCCAGCAAGGGAACCGGCCATGGAGCCAGAACTCGAAAGCGTGGGTAAGGGATACGACGGATCAAGTTCAAATCCTGGTCCCCATGCGTACAATGCACCACTATCAGTCAGAGCAGCGACACCTTTGCTCATCGAATGCACCGATACCACAGTATTCAGTGCACCGGCAAGCAATGCTACCTGGAATGTCTGTGTCTTGTATTGCAGTTCCTCGTCTATTGCTTTCATGTCGATGGAGTACAGTACACTCTCGGTGATACCTGGACCTGTCAGTGCTCCTGTTGATGTATCGAGGACTGTGTCGGGTGGAATGGGCGTCTCATTCACATACGTCACGATACTGTCACTGGTGCCCTGGAAAGATAAACTGTACGCACTTGACGCGGCAACTGAAATGGTGCTGGGTGTACTCCATACGGGAACATCCGAGTATACCACCGCATTAGCAAACACTTCCGTTGCGGTTGGGGTGGTGAGTGTCAC
>Ga0209932_1000578_pt1 | contig 10650 bp, 16 predicted proteins | sample SalPon2_B_H2O_MG_2_FD_185728 | JGI IMG/M metagenome (GOLD analysis project Ga0209932, IMG submission 185728) | Salt pond water microbial communities from South San Francisco under conditions of wetland restoration - Salt Pond MetaG SF2_B_H2O_MG... ...
CCATAACTTTATAAGTTTCTTTCGTCTCATCGTGATATTTCTTTGGATCTTTGAGACCATCTGTCAATATCTCACGAGCCATGTTTATGTGATGCAAAGCCTCACTTACACAGAACTCTTCATAGTCAGTCATTACATAGAGATATACCGGCTTCTTTAAGCTTCGGATAATCTTCTGGATCAGATCTACACATCGGACATATTGTAAGTTTATCAAAACATTTTAAACATACAAAATGTGTACATTTTCTAAACTTTACACACTTCCGTCTCTCGTAGCAAACGGGGCATTCCATATCATCTTTAAACTCCAGAACTTCATTCTCAAATCTCCAGTAACATGAAGAGCATGCTTTTAGACGGGGGTCTCTCATTTTGCGACACACATGAAAGTTTGGACATCTTTTATCACCCTTCATTGTCTAAAAGTACAGTAGCTTCTTTAAGCTTCGGAACACATTGGACACTTATGAAGACGAGGAAAGCAAAGTGACGCACATACAAAGTGTGTACACTTTCTGAAACGGACACACTTCCGAACTTCCGAACACACTGGACATTCTATGTCATCCTTAAACTCAAGAACCTGATTCTCAAATCTCCAGAAGCATGCAGTACACACTTTCAGTCGAGAATCCTTCATTTTATAGCATACGTCAAAGTTAGGGCACTTAGTCTTCATGTTATATAGTTGGTATAAATTCCCACTGCAAATCGCGACAGATCTTCTTCCAGATCTGATCTTGTGCATAAAGCTTGCTCTTGGACTTGAGAAGAGGGAAGTATTGCAGGTATTCATCTTCCCCTAAGAGTTCACAAAACTTGTAGAGGACATAAGAGTAACTCAAAAAGTTTTTCCGTTCGGTTGGGCAGTTGTCATCAAAGGGTTTCTGTATATCCTTGAACATGATCCTTAGCCTCTCTTCCAACTCTTGTGGCATATTGGGTGCCCTAATACCATTGAGAATATTGGTTATATATGGAACATGTTCATAGTACTTGTTGAGTCTCAATTTCTTGAGAAGCCCTCGAATCTTTGTATGTGTAATCTCCTCAAGGTTCTTAATCTTCATCTTTTTGAGTTCGGCTCTCAATTGATCCATGACTTCATCGGGTATTGTTGTCATCTCCTGTGCCTGGAACTGACTGAGCCATTCATTGAAGTGGTTCTCCCTCTTGTAGCTATAATTCACCACTTTCTCAGATGTCTCTTGTTCTTCCCTATAGGTCAACTCTTCACTGATGAGGCACGCTAATACGAGACCACATGAATCACACACGAGTTCACTTGTGTCTGGAATATGAATGACATTACTTGTGGAGCAGGTCTCACATTGTTCTACCCGACGTTCCCTTGGCCTCGCTATATTCTGATTCTCTACATCTATGAGGTAGTCCCTAAAGATATCCTTCCTTTGAAGTCCCACAGTCTCTTTGACGTTAAAAATATTGTCGGTGTTTATGGTTTCTTCTCCCTCTTCAGCATATTGATTCATATAGGGCATACATCTAATCATGTAGTCACTCATCTCAGCTTCGTACCTCCTTTTATTGGAGGGGTCGGTCTCGATAAGATTGGTCCAATTTTCAATCTTATTTTTATACCTACTTAAAAAGTTTCCCTCCATTATAATTAAGAATGTTGGTTAAACTTTTAAGTAATGTTTTGTATTTTTACAAAAAGTTGACAACACCTCGAGACTATTCTATAATTTCTGAAGAGTTGGAATACAGGATCGACTACAGAATGAAGTATCACATCGAGGATCCTTTCTGGGCAGAGGAGGAAAAGGATTGGGATGGCACCCTTGATGAATTCTATGTCAAAGCAACAGGTAAACCATTCAGACGCACAGTGGTCCCACAAAATGTCAAGAACCTCACCCTCCGAATCAAGTACTGGTACGGTGGTAAAATCTACAAGGCTATCTCCCAAGACATAAACTTTAGACCTGGTGAAAATGAGGCGGAAGGTATGAGTTTTAGTATCCCATTGAGTGGTGCTTGGATTGTGGATCATGATGATAAACCACAAGTAAACATCACTGAAAAGGTGAAAAGGTACGCAGGACCGAGAAACGATTTCCATGGTGAAAGTGTGCCACTCAAAGAGTTCTTGTACTACACAACCAAAACTCTTCGTACAAAGTATCCCAAAATTGTACTTAGTAACTCACTGGGTATGAAGAAAACTCTCCTTACCCTCGAAGATTTTACAACTGATCTTCGGATACCTTAGTAGCCAAATAGAACTTGAGATCACCCAAGTTGGCAACATTGTACTTGAGAATCAAAAATCTATTCCCCTCTTCCTGCATAATTTGCACAGACGCACACATACTCGTCGCCTTTGTAAATATATTCAGGTACCTCAGTGAGTAGAGTCCCGTCATTTCAGAACTCTCATCGGGACATTCAATGGAGGTCTCCTGATTGGCAAAGTCCCCTTCGCATCGAAGGCGAAGTTCCTTACCAGTTCTTGTAATCTCAATATCTTGACCAATATTTGACATGTCACGACACAACCTTTGAAAGTCTGCGGATGGAAGAATAGTCACACTTGTCATTGTGACATCTGGTACTTCAATGCGACTCTCATTGATATCCAGGAGCTTCAATTGAAACTTTGTACTGGTCTTCTTGGATTCACTTGTAATCTCAATGTCCATGAACTCTTTTGAGTTAATTTCAATTGTGAGAACATCATTATTTGTAATTGTCTTCAAAAGTTTGAAAGTATTTGAAATGTTGATACCAGCAATAATTTCTTCTTGATCACAGTGGTACTCTTCAAAGTTGTCAGCGGACAAGAACATATCAATGAGGGATGTTCTTGCTGTGTCAAGAGTGACGATGTACATACCCTGTGGACGAAAGAAGATATTCACATCATTCAGAATATCCTTGAGCACTTCAAATGTTGATTTGATGGCCGAAGCTTGTATTGTCACAAGTTTCATATTACTGAAGGGATGCGTTATATCTTTAAATCTTTTCAGAGTATGCAATACCCTTTGACACATCACGGCTAATCTTTTCTTCGAGTTCCCTTGTCATGGCAGGTTGGAGGGACTGACCATAGCTATCCAGAGAGAACATATCATTATCATTCTCTCCACCATCGAGAGTGGTCATGGAGCAAGCTCCACTAAATCCCCAATTGTCAATCTCCTTATTTGGGAGAAGGGAATCTAACCAATTCTTGATTTCGTTCCCAACAAGAATCTTTCCATTCTTTGTCAACATTGTAGGGACTCGGGTAATCTTATTTCGGTACGCAGGTGGAATACCTTGTGTATTAATATTGTGATAGTGTACGAGCTGCTTCAATTGTTTGTGTTGATTGATGTACTGAATGACTTCCATGGAGTGCTTACACCTCGGACTGTATATCAGCAGCGACATCTAATATGTATAGGGTATTTTTGAAAAAAAAATTAACGCATAATAGTAAAAGATGATGAAGTGGTCATTGACGATCATCCTTATTGCCATCGTCCTGTTGCTTACAGTCAGGCGTGAACCATTCACTGAAGTCTTTGGTTTCTCAGGATACAAGAAACCCGTAGGTTCTATCCGACTCGATGACGCCAAACCGGACCTTAATGGTTACAGTCAGGCGGAAGCTAATATTGACAATGACTTGATGCAAGAGTTTGTTCTCCAAGCTAACAAAGAAATTTCTAAGCGCACTGGCGTCTGCACATACATCATTGAAACAACCGCAGTCAAGAGATACATCAACGATAAAAATGATAAAGAGATTTACGAATGTATGTTTATGGTTGTGAAGAATAGTGGATTTGCTTATGGCTTCTCAGTTGTTGCGTCGTTTGAAGTTGTTGATGGAATAGCTACATTGATATCTCTCCGATCCCAACCCCTTGACGTTCAGACTGTTTCTGACGTGACTCCATTTACGGAGAGTCGTGGTGGTCAAAACTTTGTCAAGTACGAACTTGTGAAAGAGGCGGTTGTGCCAACCCGAAGTGAGTTAGAAATGGCTAAAAATAAATTGCAGTAAATGTAATGATCAGCATCAATGATGTGACAAAGATTGATGAGAAGAGAAAACAGATCAAAAAGGAGATTTATACAAGAATCTACGAACAGTTTTCTCGGAAGATTAAGCAATCCGTGGAGTTGGGTCACAAGCAGGTGTTCCTCACAGTTCCAACGTTTGTTGTAGGATACCCAACATTTGACAGAAGCGCGGCTGCGAGGTACATCATGAGACAACTCAAGCTGGGTGGATTTGATGTGAGACTCGTGAGTGACTATGATATGTATGTCTCATGGATAATACCCAAGAAGGTGAAAGAGAAGGTTTCGGAACCCGATGAGACTGAGTTTCCAGATCTCATGAACCTCAAAAAGATGGCGGATAAGTACAGGAGGGGTGCGTAGGACGGCCGTCATTAAAAACACACTCAATGATAAATGGACAACCTCAATATTTTAGTAGAAGCCCGCAAGGAGTACCTTGGGCAATTGTACGGTATCATGTGTCCACCTATGATTGAAGTATTCCAGGATATGTATGATGAAGCCACAAAGCTTTCCAAGGGAAGAAAGACCCTCATTATGTTCCAAAAGTTGTTGAAGGAAGTGCCAAACTGGTCTAATGCCATGTCTAAGCAACACTCTGACAACATCGCAAACCGGTGTGCTTGGTTCAATGATCTTTTAGCCGCTGTTTTTGTTGCGTGTACCAAGATTCTTTCAGCTGTTCGTCTCAAGGCGGATAACAAGAAGATCAGTCTCAAGTTGCCAAGTAATGAAGTTTTCATTCAAACCTGCTACAACAATGTTGCCAAAGATCTCTATAAGGATCCATATGTATTCCATGAAGAGCAAAGTGAATATGCTCGCGATGAAGAATTAACTCGCCGCTTTTCTATTTGTATTGAAGGTACTGTGAAGGAACTCATTCCAGTTCAGGAAATCCTCCAAACTTACATGTCTCAATCAGCGGAGATGCGAGACATTGATCTCGATGGAGAGATCCATGATGGTGAAGATCCAGATGTCTTTGATGGTTCCATGGAACCAGAAACCGAAGTACCTGAATCACTCCCAGAAGACGAGCCAATGATGGGTGCCGAGGAGGAACCCCTCCAACCAACGGGTCTCGAGAACGAGTTCAAGACCGTACCAGGTGTTCAGGACCCAGCTCCAGAACCTGTTACAACTGCTATTCAAAGTGAACCAGAAGCCATGCCAGAACCAATTGAGGAAGACGACGAAGGTGTCTTCTTTGGAGATGCCCCAGAACAGCGTGTAAAAAAAACTGCGTATAATTAAATGGAAGATCTCTCCGAATATCTCCGAGACCCAGTAAGCGCCGCCCTCATTGCCGCCGCCATTACCGCGGGTTACATTCACCTCAAGGCTCAACTCAATAATGAAGGTAAGTTGGAACTTAATAAATACACAAAGCCAGCGGCCCTCAATGCGATCCTCGTTTATTTCATTGTAGCCAATGGACTTGGTCAGAAAGAGGCTATCTCTACTGAACCTTTCTAAACTTAAAGATTAAACCCTTAGTATAAGAAAATGGCGTCTGTCACTGCGTTTAATGACATGCTCTCCCAATTTCTTGTGGAATTGCACAAGACTTTTCCAGAGGAAAAAGGTATCAAGAAGATGACTACATCTTTTGAAATGCTCAAGCAAACGAACCCACGGCTCATTGTTGATGGTTTCATGAAGGGTGTTACTCCATACGCCGACAAGATCTCTTCCAAGGACGAATCCTTCCTTCTTGAAGAGATTGAAAAGATTGAATTGTTGAAGGATCTTAACATCAAGAGTTATTGGAGCCGAATGAGCGACAATACCAAGGCTGCGACCTGGCAGTACCTTCAAACTCTCTACATGCTTGGCACCACCATTACGGCTATTCCAGCAGAAACACTTGGTCTTATTGAAACCATTGCCAAGGATTGTGCCGACAAGATGCAAACCGAAGGTGGTGAAATTGATCAGGATGCGCTCATGAAGATGATGGGAAGCATGCTTGGCGGTATGGGTAAAAAATAAACCTCAAGTTATACTAAATGAAGGCTTGGTTTGACGATCCTCAGCAGCTAATTAGAGCTGATCAAGTTACTCAATTCTGGCCAAACCGTAATCAAACTCCAGAAGATAGAATTAATTCAGCTTCAAGATTTGTAATTTACGCATGTTGCGTCATTTATCTTATTCGCCGTGACCCACGCATTTTCGTATTAGGTGGAACTGTTTTGGGTGTTCTTTATGTTATGTACAAGTCAAAGATGGTTAAGGAAGGGTATGGGATGTCTGTAAATGGTGACGCGGGTTGTCAATTACCAACCGAAGATAATCCAATGGGTAATGTTCTTATGACTGATTACACTGATGCTCCAAACCGTCTTGAAGCTTGCTATTACCCAACTGTGAAGCCATTTGTTAAGAACTACCTTGACGACCGAATCCCATATGATTCGGGTCGTTCCCGTTCCGCTTTGCCAAAATACCAGCGCAATGTAGCCGCTAGACAATTTGTAACTTCACCAGTTTCCAAGATTCCAGGAGACCAAACCGCTTTCGCGGAATGGTGCTACGGACCAAAGAATGGTGATCTTTGTAGAAATAACCCAAGAGCGTGTGATCCAAATGCTCGTGGTGTTCAACTTAGAGCTTTTAGTGGTCTTGATATTACTGGTGATAGACGATAAATAAATCTTTTGTAATAATAAATGGCATACCAACTTCAGCCTGGTCTTGCGATCGTTCAAAATTCGGGTGCGCTCCCACCAGTGAAAGCGACTGAAGAAGTCTTTGTTTATCCTCAGCCCAGTTCTTTGAACTGTGGTGGATGCCGACCAAACACTATGTTGTATGGTACAGCTCCATACATGGCGGGTAAAGGCTCTCCAGCGCAGTACATTGATGTGAGTGACCAACTTCGCCCACAATCTACTACTCGTTTCGGAAAGGTTGTTGTTCCAACATATGAACGCAACCTCTTCCCACTTTCAAATATGGAATGTAAGGTTCCACTTCGTACTCTTAGCTATGAGCCAATGAGTACTCGTGCGGAACTCCAGAACGGACTTTTCCAACAAAGATACGCTAATAAAAATGTTACTAAAAAATAAGAATGGCAGATCCCATTTCACTTGCAGCTGTTGCTGGATTGATTTTTGCTGGCAGAGCTTTGAGTAACAAGTCTGAACCTGAACCACCCGTGGTCACCCAGACAGTTACACAAGCGCCACCTGCGCAGCGAGAAAGTATGATTAATGATGATGTTCCATCTTTTGTGGAGGAAGCCCAATTTGAACCACGTCTTGAATATCAATCAAAGCGAGAGATGGAAAGCTTTGCTGATATCGCGTACCAACAAAGAAGTGGTGGTCAGGAGATCTTAACTATGAGAGATCGTATGTATGATACAGGTCGCATGAACAACCTTTCACCAATTGAGAAACAAATGGTTGGTCCAGGTTTGGGTGTCAATGCGGATACACCAGCCACTGGTGGTTTCCAGCAGATGTTCCGAGTCAACCCAATTAACGTTGGTGAATACAGACTTACAACTCTTCCAGGCCGATCCGGTCCAGCCGCGGATATCACAGGTGGTCGGGGTGCGGTTGTTGGTCAGTTGACACACAACAAACCAGAGACTACAGCCTTCCTTCCATCTCGTCTCCCAACTATGGCTGGACGCGCTCAGGGTATGTCTGGTGCGATCCCAAGAGCCAGTCATCAAAAGACGATGCGCACAACCAATCGTTCCGAAACTAGTCACAGAGCGGACGGACTTGGTTTCAATGGTGCCAAGCGTATGGTTTCGGCTCAGACGATGCCACAGGACCCAACCCGCTTCAAGAGCGATCGCAACGATCAGCAATTTGCTTACTACAGCCACGCGGCGCCAGGTATCACCAACTTCAGCGGTGCTTACTCGTCAAGTGTTGCTGCTCAGATAACCAACAAGACCAACGAAGAGTTGATGAAGTACGGTTTCCGTCCAGAAGATCGTAGAGGTAAGGCGAACCGTATGGGTAACAGAGGTCGTATGAATGTGAGAGAATCTGCTCTCAAGCAAGGTGGTGCTCTCACAGCGGTTCGTTCCGATACTTCACGCATTGATGGTCGCATGAACGCCGCGAATGGTGGTTGGACTCAAAACTACCAACAAAAACCATTCCACCAATTCAATGCGTACAAGGGTAATGAAAACCCCAACTCACGCGATTTGGGTATAGCGGCGAGACAACTCCAGAAGAACCCACTTTCTCACAGCATTTGCTAATTTTTAATCAATTTATAGACAAAAACAATCATTAAAATATTGTGCCTATATTTTAATGAAGGTTCATACCCTTGACATAGATTCGGGTGAGAGAGATACAAATGTGTATGCTCACGCTAATAACTATGTTGTCACTCTCAAGGAACCTATTTATGATGTAACAAAGGTTACTTTAGTTTCTGCGAGAATACCTACACCACAGCTAACAATTTGTTCTACAAATAAGACTTTTAGTATTTATGATTCTGGTGCCCCGGATGATACGATTGAAGTTACACTTGATGAAACAAACTATACAAGTGGTGCGACGTTAGCTAGCGACTTGGATACTAAAATGCAACCACCTTTGACATGTATAGATTCTGTTGTATTTGATTCTGATACAAATGCTCTTACATTTTCAAATACAGAGTCAAGTAACATTTTTTCATTTGAATTTTTTGATGGTACCAATGGTTATTTGAGTAATGTAGCTTTAACTACACCTCATCAGGTTTTAGGATTTTCGTCTAAAAACCCAACTGCTGCCGATAGCGTGGTGTCTGGTGCGATTAATTTAGAGGGTCCAAACTCTCTCATTCTTCGTCTTACAGCTGGATCAGATGAACTCACAAAAACGATTTACTCGGTTACACCATTTTATACAGGTCACATCCTATTGAATGGGTCTGATTTCATAAATTACCATCATGCCGATGACCCATTAACACATGAGTTTTACAAAGGACCACAAAAGTTCATACGAGACATTAAGATTGAATTTTTCTATACAAGTCATGGACGATTAATACCATATGATTTCAGAAATCAGGATCATATATTGAAGTTTGAAATTACAGGATCTACAGATAAACTTGAAGGACTACCAAAGGTCTCCTCTGAAGTTGTAAATAAGGAGTTGCCACCACCAATAAGCATCCCAACTCAGTTGGACGATGTTTATAAATGGAAAGAGTATCTTTCTATTGGTATAATTATATTTGTTGGGATTGTTCTACTGTCCCTAATGAGGCGTCGCCCCAAACTTAGCGAGTAATCGCGAAGACTGGTTGCGCTGGCTTGGAGACACGAGTAGAGATGCCGGAAACGACCATGTAGACCACGATGGACAACAAAGTGGTCAAGATCGCGGTAAGGGTGTATTGGGTACCACCGTTCTTTGGCACCTTAACAACTTGTTGGATGACCCAACGGACCAAGTCCATCCAGCTCATCGCCGCGGCGAAAGAGAAGCCCGCAACAATGGCGTTGAGGGATTGGGTTTCCAATTCTTGGGTAACAAGGTTAACAGTCTTGAGAGCTTGGGCAGTCATGTCAGCCATGGTTGAGAGTTTTATACTATACCTTGGGAAAATTTTTTACTCCGGTAATAGCTCCTCCTTCTGAACAATCTTCTTATACTTTGGTCTTCTGACTACTTGAGACTTTGCGAAGATTTGTTCTTCTTCGTCATCGGAATCTCCATCAGTGCTGCTTTCCGAGTCGTCTTCGTCTCCCGTGGCTTTAAAAGACTTATATTCAGAAATCGTCCATCCCTCCGGCTCCGATGTACTCATTACTATTAATAGCATTTTTTAACATCTCTTCTACCGGACTTTGAGGAACCCACTGTTCCCAGCGATCATAGGCTTCATTCATTTGTTTAAATGTTGGGTCATCGCCTGTGTATCGCTCAAAGGGTGGACATTCGCCCACATCAACTTCTTCAATGTCTTCTTCATCCGAAGACTCTTCGTCATATATTTCTGGACAAATTGATCCAATGTTTTGCCCGACTGTGTACATCACACAATACTTGATGGCGTATTCCATATCTTCACCAAGTACTGTATCACGACCACACGCTTTTGAATATTCTGCTGCCAATATCATGCTTCTTTCAAGTACTGGAATCAGAATACCAATGAGAGCCTCTTGTTGAGCCTCTTCGTAAGCTCCTGAAGATTCTCCAAAACCAGTTTTCATCATCTTTCTTAATATTTAACGTCAAAAAGAGTTCGGGCAGTTCCCTCACTTACACGAAGAGTGTTGTAACTTATGGCGTAGACCCTAATTTGTCTTGCGTAATCTGTACATGGAGTAAGACTTAGGTTTAAAATTTGATCTTTTACAATACTAAAATTGACTTGACCCGTTGGATACCACTTTTCGGGTTCAAGAGCAAAACTGTACGAGTAGAATCTTCTAATGAGTTGCGTCTTTGAATGATGAATCGCAGACTGAACAGCTTTTAGGAATATAACATTACCGGTTTCTTCTGTAATGATTGGCTGACCATCAAGGTCAAGTGTGAGATAATCCAGATTTTCATACAATATATATTTACCACCTGTATCGGCAAGTGTGTTGTCGTAATCAAATGGTGT
>Ga0209932_1000581_pt1 | contig 10636 bp, 10 predicted proteins | sample SalPon2_B_H2O_MG_2_FD_185728 | JGI IMG/M metagenome (GOLD analysis project Ga0209932, IMG submission 185728) | Salt pond water microbial communities from South San Francisco under conditions of wetland restoration - Salt Pond MetaG SF2_B_H2O_MG... ...
CAATACAGACACCATAATATGCAATGGTTCACCTTTCAATTTCATCATCAACTCAGAACAGCCATTTTGTAATTATCTCTGGTCGGATGGAGATACCTCTTCCCAACGTGTATTTAGCGATACTTTTGGTACATGGGATTTAGAAATATCCAATGTCTGTGGTAGTGTAAATAATACGATAACGATAACAAGGGATAGTCTACCCACCAAAATACTTGATTCGGCCGTTTGGTTTTGTAGAGGAGATACGTATGTCCTGAAAGGCCACCAACCTAGGATTGGTAATTTTAACTACTTATGGAATAATGGCCAGCGCAGCCCAGAGATCAATGTCGTTAGAACCGAGAGTTTATCATTAACCACTTCAAATATTTGTGGTTCTATAACTGAGAAATGTAAAGTATACGCAGAAATATGCCCTTGCCATTTCTATATTCCTAACTCATTTTCACCAAATAGTGACGGAATAAATGACGAGTTAATTGGGGTTTCCGATTGTGAAATTGCCAAAGGTACATGGTCAATATTTACGCGCTGGGGGCAATGTATTTTTCGCAATAGACCTATTAGTGAAGCATGGAATGGGACTTATGAAGGAAAAGAATTACCTGAAGGTCTCTATATTTATCAAATCTACGGCAATTTTGATCTGAGCATTGCTGCCTCTAGAACCATTCAAGAAAATGGGGTGGTTATGTTAATAAGAAAAAAGAATTAAAACTATGAAAAAATCAATTATACTAATCCTAAACCTTTCTTTTATGATTTCGGTCAGCTTTGCACAATCCGAGCAATATGCTGAAGGTTTTGAAACAGAATTTTTTAGAGTACCCGATGGATGGGGGACTATTGGGAATACCAATCAATGGTCAAGGAGAACCATTGGTGGTCAGCCTGACTGTGACCCATATAGCGGATCAGCTATGATGAGATTCCGTACTTCCTTCGGTCAATTCAGCCAAACCATTTACAGTCCAAGAATAGATTGGAGCAAAAGAAGCAACTACAATACTTATGTCAGTTTCTATCTTTACAGAGACAGTCAGAATACAAACGATGATTCTCTTTCGGTCTTAGTAAATACCGAACCTAGTTTGGATGGCGCTACATGGATTGGTGGAGTTGCTCGCTATACTAAAACGAACAAACCAGATAGCGTAAATGAGGGTTGGAAAAAATATTCCTTTCTCGTTCCAACTTCATTCAATGGGAACAGAAATTATTTTCTGCTCCAAGGCCATGCAGATAGAGGAAACTCCATCTATATTGACAGCGTCGAGTGGGAAGGATATCCAACATTTTGTGAGGGTAAACCCAAAGCAGGTAAAATTAAATCAACCCCAGAAATCATATGTACTACTCAGGGCACTGCGTTCTTTGAACTAACAGGCGCAAGTGATGAAACCGGTACATCCATAAAATGGGAATATGCCGACAGTGCAAACCACGCTAATGGTAATTGGACCACTATTAATACAACCAATACTTCCTGGCAGGCCAATATTACCAATAACTACTACTTTAGAGCGATTGTATTTTGTGAAAAAAGTGAAATGTCTGATACTACAGAAGAATATTTCTTATTTGTAGATGTGAATCAGGAGGTTCTTGGTCCATTGATTACCGTAGCGCCCACTAATACAACCGTTTGTGCAGGAGATACAGTGATGCTCACAGCAACGGTTTCAGATAATCGTAAAATCAGTTACAGCTGGGAGCCAGCAGAATCGCTAAGTTCGGGATCAGGTGATACTGTATATGCTGCACCAACCAATACCACTACGTATAGAGTCACTGGTATTGATACAATTGGGTGTTCTCAAACACGACAAGCAAGGGTTAACATTGATAACGGTCCAAACGTAACGATAATAGTTGGTGATACAAATGTGTGCGAAGGAAGTACGGTTGAACTAAGAGCGCAAGTATTTGGATTTGGAGGAGCAGAAATTGAATGGAGCACCGGTGAGACAAATCAAATAATTAATTACGTAACCAAGGGAACTGATACAGTAAGTCTCAAAGCTACTTCTAATGCTGGATGCTCAAATGAAGTGAGTCAAATTCTTAATACCGTATTAAAACCTGAATCAAAATATACTTTCACTCAGTTCAATGATAGTTTCAATTTCTTTGATCAGTCAGAGAATACAAACGGCGAAGTAGAATGGTTCTTTGGAGATGGAAATGAAAGTCGCCGATCTAACCCCATTTATAATTATGGTAAATCAGGAATATTTACCGTTACCCTCGTTTCAAAAAACCCTCCTTGTCCAAACGATACTGCCACATTTGATGTACAAAGCAAAATTTCAAACAGCGTATTAAATCCAATACAAGGTATATATGTAGGTCCTGTACCTACCAGCGACAAGTTGACTATCTTCAACGAATCGTATGAGCAAATTACACATTGGTATATCCTTAATTCAATTGGACAACAGGTAAGCCACGGCACAATTGATAACAATGTCATTGATCTAAGTCGGCTTCAGTCTTCAAATTATTATCTAATATTAGAGACTAAATCGAAAAAAGGAATATACCCCATAATTAAACAATAGGTAACTAAAAAAGCCTCGCTTAAAGCGGGGCTTTTTTTGGGTTTAGGGTTTATGGTTACTGGTTTATGGTTACTGGTTTGTGGTCTCTGGTTTCTGGTCTCAGGTTTAAATTGATTTAGGCTGGGAACTATGAACCAGGAACACAGGATGGATCTTTTTGACTTTCAATAAAAAAATACTTACTTAGACAGATGAAAATCAAAACGTTACTATACTTCCTAACGACTATTGTCGTTCTTCAATCATGTGGGTATGAAGAAGGGCCCATGTTATCCCTTAGGTCTAAAAAGGCCCGACTTACGGGCAAATGGTTCCAAGCTACGCCTGAACCATCACAAGGCTCTACAATATATATTGAAATCATAGACGATGAAAACATGCGAACAGGCGGATCTTATACTTTGAGGGGTGAAGTAAAAAATTACTTTTCAAATGGAACCTGGGAATGGGCAGACGATAAAAAACAAGTAAAGTTAATATGGGGTCCTGTAGATCAGGCTACTTTTAGCATCCACCGATTAACCAACTCTGAGCTTTGGTTTAAGTATGAGGGTGACGATGAGCTTTACAAATATGAAAAAGAATAATACTCTTTTATTAGTAGTCGCTATGGTTTATAAGCATTTATAAAGGTTTAGACTAAATAACTCGTAACCTGGAACCAGAAACCAGAAACCAGAAACTAGGAACTAGAAACCAGAAACTAAAAAAGCCCCACTTTCGCAGGGCTTGTAACATCATTGTGGTGGACATACCACCGGATAAAAGCTTACGATATTTTAACGTTTACGGCATTGATGCCTCTTTTTCCTTCTTCTTCTTCAAAGGTTACTTGATCGTCTTCATTGATGTCATCAATTAGACCTGTTTTGTGAACGAATACGTCCTTACCTGACTCATCATCCTTGATGAATCCGTAACCTTTTTCATTGTTGAAAAACTTTACTGTTCCTGTTTTCATTGGTATTAAATTATATGATATAGTAATCCTACATCCCCATTATTTTTATCGGGGAGAATTAGGCAGAGTTATTAGAGATTTACTTAGGGATAATTTTGGCTCGTATTCCCGAGCAATGAGTTGATTTTATTAATTGATTCAAAGGTATGCATCCCCGATGACTATACAACATTAATTTTTAGGAAAATGCACTTCGTCAGCCGTAAGTTATAAGTGATAAGTTAATAGTTGTAAGTTTCAAGTTTCAATTAGGAAGCTTTAAACTGAACACTTAGAACTTTAAACTTAATTGTAACTAGTAACCAGATACCTCGAAGGCCACTTCGTTTCTGCGTTTAACCACATCCCATGGGGCATTATATCCCATATATAATAGTGAACCTTTCACTTTAATATTATTTTCATTGAGTACTTCTTCGAGGCGCTCTGCATACTTCCGGATTTTTTCGTCATCCGAGTACCCTCCAAATCTCAATACCGCCAACGTTTTGGATTCCTGCTCTTGGATTTGTACCTGATCGGATGCAGGTTTTGGAAGATCATCCATTTCATATTCAGCTGGCATTACAAATGACATGCTCGCGGAGTCCCCCATATTCATAATCACAGGAGCTGTCATGGCTATTTTTTGCTGCTTACTATTCCCACCAAAAATATAATTAGCCACCGTCCGAAATCCATTGTTACCCGAGCTTTTATACTCTGCAGAACCAAGTTTAGTCTGAGCCAATATGAGATTAGGGTATTTTCTAATTTCTACCTTACCAAAGGTTTTTAACACCTGGTATTTGGGTGTCTCAATATCTTTAAACGTAAAGGAATACATAACTAAACCGAAAATGATAACGGCAATAAAAACAAAAATATACATCGCAAGGCGCATACAGAATAAACAAAACCACCGACTAAATGTTTCTGGTTTCTAGTTTCAGGTTTCTAGTTTCAGGTCTCAGGTTTCTGGTTTCTAGTTTCTAGTTTCTGGTTTCTGGTTTCTGGTTTCTGGTTTAAACACTATTAATCTTAACCAAAATTAACTAACCTCCTAACTTTCTAACTTCCCTAATAAATCAGCCTAAGCAGCAACCAGCAACCAAAACTAGTAAAGAGAAATCGGAGAATAAGAGCCAGAAGCTAGCGGCTAGATGCTCGCGGCAGTCGGTTGTCTCAAGTCGCAGGTTTAAAGTTGCTCCTCTATAAAACGTGTTCCGTACTTATTTCAAACCCACATCCCATTTTTTTTTTATTTTTACTACATGATTAAAAACTACGCTGTAAAAACATGTGTCACCCTATGGGCTGTTCTATTTATTGCCGGTGGAACAAAGGCACAAAAATCATCTCTTCAAGATAAAGCAAGCGCACTTAAATTCTTTCACTCAAAGGTGGCTAAAAGAGCCAATAGCTCGGATTTACCACAGGTTGGGATTATCGAACAATGGGATTCTGAAACCCGCGAATTAAAACCGTGGAAGGATAGCATTTTTAGGACTTACCACACGAATGGCCTTGTAAAATCAGAAACGGAAACCTACACGTACAGCGATGGAAGTTACACACGAAGGGATATCCAAGAATTTGAGTATACCGGGTTCGGCGCTATTTCTAAAAGAACGCAATTTTACATAGATAATGGAGTAAAAGACACCTCTTACATTGAATATCTCAGCTACGACGAGAACGAACTCCCCACTGAGGAAGTGATTAATTATTATTCAAATGGAACGATTGATTACAACAGAAAAAGCAGATGGAAATATGGAGCGCCAAACCAATCAAACACCTATTTTTCCTCCGCTACACAAGAAGAATGGAATGCTGACTCTGCCGCTTGGATACCTTCTATGAGATATGCATATACTTATAATGAAAATGGTGTACCCTCAGAAATCACAATCTATGGTTATGATAGCGATGAGTCTAGATTCATTGTATACGGCAGATATGAAAACATTCAGTTTTATTACTATAACCCCAAAGAACCGGATCTTGAAAATTCAAAACCAACCTACGTAAAGGGCGATATTTTGGGTGAAGGCACCTTATCCATCAAAGCGGAATACGATGAATACGGAAACGAAAAACTATTTGAGAATTTCCAACACGATGGAGCAGGAGACTCATTACTAGTAGATGGTGAACGTTTTGAATACACCTATACGGCTGAAAATCAAGTTGCGACTTCACTCGAACAGAGGTATGATGCTGATGACAAGGCTTACTACAATTATGAGAGAATCACGTACAGTGACTATTTCACCGCTACGGCTCTGGCTTCAGCCTCGAAAAAAACCGATATAATTAAAATATATCCTAACCCAGTGAATGGCATCTTGAATATTGATACTCTGAATACAAAAGACAACTTTACCATCACGGATGCAAACGGACAAACAATCCTGAAAGGAAATGGTAATCAAGTTGACATGACGAACCTCGCTAATGGATTGTATCTATTAAAAATGGGCAATAAAACCTTCAAGGTATTGAAACAGTAATTCAAACTTGACCTAATAAAAAAGCCCCGTAAGTCGGGGCTTTTTTTGTGATTGAAAATTCGGTCGAACGCAATGGAATATGATACCAAAACCTTGGCAGGTTTTGCACTCAAAATGGCTGCTGTCAAGTTCAATTAAGGAAATACTTTGTGGAGAAAAATCAATTTACTTCCGTAGGCTTCTCTTCAGTGAATACATATAGTAACATATGCGTCTTCTTTTTTGTATTCAATTCATTTGGCCCTGTATATAAATAGTTTATCTCTAATTCAGGGTGTTTATTTTCGAACGAACTAATTGTGTTTTCCAAAGTTCTCTTGTCAGCAAGAAAGGGAAAATCAAATTTATAAATACCCTCAACCACTTCTTCACCGTGAACCGGTTTGAATTTGTTTGCGAATGTATTCTTGGAAAATCCAAAGTTGAAATAGGAGATAATAAGAACGATGGCAGCCCACAGAATTAAACCAATTTTAACTTCCCCCGTAAAACGAAGTTCAAATGATTGCTCACCCAAAAGTGAATTATGATTAAATAACACCCATGAAACAACCAAAATTATCCAAAAAATACTGTGCTCAAGAAGTGTAAAACGGTCTCCAAAAACTTGATCACCCATGGTAAAGAAGCTAAACAACAAAATGGAAAGAGAGACACCTCTGTTAAACCACTGATCTGAGGAACTCTCATTTTTAAAGAATAAACCACACAGCGCAAATAAATAACAAACGAAAGTCATCACCTCTATCAGCGAAACCCCCGCCAATGTAATCGTTGCGTAAATGGGATTTTTAATTTCTAAAGAAGCGAAAAGTTTGATAAACAACGTATAAAAATCCGCTCCAACCCAAAATGGATATACATCAGGTACAATCTTATCGATGACTCCAGTTAAGAAGAAAAAGGTCCAATAAATAAGGATTAGATACTTTATCGCTACTTTCTCTTTTATCATTTCTCTTCGGTTTGTAAATAAATAATCAGTCCATCGGATTGACCTAACCTCATGGGTTTCGGGGCGGTATAAATGAAGTTGATTCTTAAATCAGTATGTTGTTCCTTGAATTTTGCTATTGTACTTTCAAATGCGCTACTACCAGCAAGAAAAGGGAACTCGATTTTATACTTGTTTGCACTTATTCTCTTGGCATGAACAGCTTGTGTCCGTTCCTTAAATGCTATTTGATTATGCCTAAAAATACTAAAGCATGTAACGGACCCTATAATTATGGCAAACAAAGTAAAAAGTAAGATTGGCTTTTTACTTATGGAGAAATTATCGAATATATGAAATTGGTTATTGCGATTAAAAATAATCCAAGACAACAGCGCAATAAACCAAAACAAGGCGTGTTCTAAAAGTTCCGAATGATCACCAAAAATTTGATCGCCAATTGAAAAAAATATGTATACAGTAAGTGTTGTCGAAATTCCTAAGAAAAACCAAACCCGATTTGATTCAAGATTTTTTCGAATAAGATGGTACAACGCACCTAAAAAACACACCAAGGCAAAAGCTTCCAATGCCGCTGTGAACGTCAGCGTAAAATTGGTAACCATTGGATTACCAAGTCCTATTGAGTCAAAATACCTTTGAATTTGAGCGAATCTATCCTTTCCAACAAATAAGTAATGAGCTCCGCCCACGAATTTATCAAGAACATTAAACAACCAAAATAATGCCCAGAATATTAAGATAAGATATCTAATCAGGTTGCCATTCGCTTTTATCTTGGTCGTCTTCTCCACATCCAAATTTATCATTCTATTGAATAATCTACAAAAGCATGAACACAACGACCCCAACATAAATTAAAGTCCCGGTTAAAAGTTAAGAACCTCAACCACCAAAAACAAGATTCATCTATTACCAGTAGCTATTTCTTGTGTCTCATAATGCTCCAAACGTGTAAGGAGCAATAAAGTGCAAAAAGTAAGCCTCCGACTATGTACATTGTATAATCCATTATTCTTTCCTCCTTCTCATTTGTTCAATGGCAATCGCAAATAATAAAATAGTCCCAGGCCAGTGCGCGGAATATTGTGCTTCTTCCTTATGGCCAGTAAGACCCATGTAAATGGAGTAACACATAGCTAAAAAAGCGACGAAGACATGTGAATACTTTAAAAAGTTGATTTTCATATATTTAAAAACGTCTGAAACTCCAATTAGTTCAATTCAGTAACTACTTTTGACAAAAAGCTACCGACTAAACTGCACATCATTCATTATCCGGGATCACATATCTCTCAACATACAAGTCATGTATTTTCTTCACAGGATAAATATGCGAGGAGAAGTTTAACAGGCAATCTGTTATCAAGACCGAAGATAACCTAACGACGAATATCAAACTGATACTCGATAAATATGAAAAAAATGATTTGGACGTTTCCGGATATTATGCAGATAGCGTGATCTGTAAATTGAATAATACAACATTTACAGGCTATCATAGTTTAAAGTCGGGCCTACAAGCTCAACATGATGTTTTATACGATAATATCAAAATTGATGACTTGTATATCCATACAAACTATTTTGTAGACGGTGAAAAATGGACTCGAGCATGGTTTAACTGGATAGCCACCGGCAAAACAACTGGAAACGATTATGTTAACAGGGTACATTTTGATTATAAATGGGGAAATCGTTGAGTTCTTAGCCTACTTCCCTGAAAAAGGGGAAGCTGAGGAGATAGCTGCATATTCCAAAGCATCCAATAAATAGATTTAATCTCGGACGGGATCAAATATTTGGGTTAATTATTTGATATTCAATGTCAAGTTTTTGGCAGGTTTTGCACTCAAAATGGCTGCTGCCAAGTTCGATTAAGGAAATACTTTATGGAGAAATAAGATCACTTTTTGTATAAATCCGCTGCTAAACCTAGCTGAATATTAAACGTATTAAACTTTTTTGAAAATGAAGATTGTTGATAATCTCCATCGGAGAAAAATAACTCTGTATTTGTAAACTCATGGTCTGATGCTAGATAGTTAGCTGACACCGTCAAATAAAAATTATTCGCGAATTGAACTCTTGCTTGTCCTCCGAATTTAAAAGCTACAGCAGCAGAATAATTACTACTTGAAACCAACCAATACCCAGTATTAAATTCCATTAAAGACATCAATGGATCTTCAGCAAATGACAAACCCAACTGAGCTATCACACCTACCTGCGTTTTGTCACTCACCTTAAAATCTTGCTGAAATCCTGCGAGAAAAGCAGACATAGTATAAATATCTGAAGTTACTGACCAATTTGAGCCAGGGGTCAACAAGGTTAATTCTCTATCGTAAGCAGCCACGTCTAAGGCATTTGCTTGAGTTTGTGCGCTGAGTAAAACATTAAATCCACCGTCATTTAATTGATATCGAATACCCGCAAGGCTTGATAAACCTGTATTGGCATATCCTGAACCTGAATTCTGTGAGTTAGCCTCACTAAAATCTCCTAATGGGATACTAGATCCAATACTGTATTCAATGGATAGCGTGCCCTTTTGCGCATTCAAAACCGAGACACAACTCAAAAGTATTAATACACTTAGATGTTGTAATTTTTTAAGCATAATCAAATATATAAAATTTAAACATGCGAGGGTATACCAAGAACTCCCATACAAGGCTGATTACACAAACCACTTACAATAAAAAAGGCCATCATTTTGATGACCTTTTTTGGTGGTATCGGACGGAATCGAACCGCCGACACAAGGATTTTCAGTCCTTTGCTCTACCAACTGAGCTACGATACCAACCTCCTCGCTTGCGCTTGGGAGTGCAAAAATAAGTGATTTATTCATTGTGACAAGAATCTTTCCTAAAAAATAAAACAGCCTTACGTTTAATCTTCGCAAATCACTGGATTTCTATATCTTGCAATTATGGAAGATTTGAACTCCCTCCATTATACCATCGCCATTGGAAGCCCACAGTGGATCGGTTTAAACCTAGGATTAGTAATTGGATTTATCCTCGTATTCGCTGCAGCTTACAAGGCAAATGAAAAACGTTTAAATATTATTGCGTGGGTCTTAGCCATCATCATCGGTGGCAACCATATTGCTGGCCATATCGAAGCGCTCTATAATGGAGTATGGGAAGCTAAAACACACCTTCCTTTTCATTTGTGTTCATTTTCTGCAATCCTTAGTGTGTTGACACTCATTTTCAGAAAACAATGGATGTATGAATTCCTTATTTTTTGGAGCGCAGGTGCCGTCCATGCCTTTATAACCCCTGAAATCACTGATGGCCATACTACCTTTAATCTATTCGAGTTTGGCATCGCTCACGGTGGAATCATCATCACCGGTTTCTTTGCCACATTAAAACTCAAATTCAGGCCAAGAGATAAGTCTTACTGGAAAGTTTTCTTGTACACACAATTAACCTTACCGGTTGTTGGTTTGATCAATTATCTCATCGGGTCGAACTATATGTACATTGCCCAAAAACCGAACGCAAATAACCCGATGATCATGGGTGAATGGCCCTGGTATATCATCGGATTAGAATTTGTTGTGCTTGCACATTTCTTAGCCTTCTACTGGATACACCGCAGAGCCTCTCGGGTACATTGGGATATGGAAATTACCGACGCTAAC
>Ga0209932_1000592_pt1 | contig 10526 bp, 7 predicted proteins | sample SalPon2_B_H2O_MG_2_FD_185728 | JGI IMG/M metagenome (GOLD analysis project Ga0209932, IMG submission 185728) | Salt pond water microbial communities from South San Francisco under conditions of wetland restoration - Salt Pond MetaG SF2_B_H2O_MG... ...
GTAAATCTGATTAACCAAACAGAGACTCAAGTAATTTTCCCCATGGGCTACACAACACAAAGCAAAATAAAAGAATATAATTTGAAACTAAATTCAAACGTTCATGTGTGTGATCCTATTGGTTATTTAGAATTTATGCACTTATTAGACCGTTCAAATTATGTATTTTCAGATTCGGGAACTGTAGTAGAGGAAGCTTGTATATTAGGTACACCGAGTATTCAATTAAGGTTTTCAACAGAGAGACCCGAAGTTTATGATGTAAAGTCATCAGTAAAATTTGACCCCTCAATTGAACACAACGAGTATCAATCATTTTTAAACAAAGCTCAAAGCTTAATGGATACAAAATGGAAACAACCATTTGGAGACGGTAATGCTTCTAGCAAAATAGTAGAGGACTTAATCCACCTTTCTCAATATGATGCTTTTAAGAAACATAAACCCGGTGATTACCCATTTGACATCAGCAACTCGTTTAAAGAATGAAAAAGGTTTTATTTCATTCTTTAACCATACCACCAGATAATGTCTCAACTGGCATGCTTGTAGGTGAGATAGCAGCAGGATTCAAAAAGCAAAATGTTGAAGTAGAAGTTTTAGCAAGTACTCCTCAATATAATGTTTTGAATAATGAATTTACAACAATCACTAAGATAAACAAGAACTATTCAGAATCAGAATATAAAAACGTCAGAATAGTCCATATAAATTCAAAAAAGAAAAGTCACAAAGAAGGCAAAAGAATATTTCAGTGGGCACATTTTCATTACTACTCACTACTTTTTTTATACAAATCAAGAAATGATTATGAGCAAATATTTATATTTAGTTACCCACCAACTATGAATATTGTAAGTTTATTTGTAAAAAAAGTACTTAAATTAAAAGTTAACTATTCGGTGTGGGAATTGTATCCAGAAATCGCAAATGAGTTAAAACTCTTTAACCTTCCAATTTTAATTTCAATCTTCAAAAAATTAGATACTTACTCTATGAAAAATACTGACAATTTAATTGTAAATTCACCAGAACTTAAAGAATATTTAATTGATAAGAGAAAAATATCAAATAAAAATATAAATGTTATTACTCATTTTTCTCCCTATGAAATAAGCAGCAAATTACCAAATCTAGAATTAAAAAAAATGTTTTATGCAGGGAATCTTGGTAAGCCTCAAAACCTGGAAAAATTTATTCAGACGATGGTTGATAATAATATTGATTGGATGTTGGACATATATGGAGCTGGAACAGAGTACGAAAAAATTAAGGGCTATGAAAATGATAAAATTACTTTAAATTCTCATATATCTAGACAAGAATTAATAACTAATGTTTCAGATCTTCCTGTAGCAGTAGTCTCTTTGGATAGCCGTATTACAGTTGAGGGATTTCCTGGAAAAACTTTTGACTATCTATCTATGAATAAAATACTGCTATCTGTTTCAAATAAAGATTCAGCTGTTGCACAATTTATAAATAAACATAATTTAGGAATAAATATTGAACTTGATTCTAAAACATCTTTCCTAGACGCTTTCGAAAAGATTTCATCTCTTGAGTATTTAAAGCAGACTCTTTCAAATATTAAAAAAATTAATGAAAATCAAATTAGCAAAACGAAAATTATTAATGATTATTTTGAGCTACTTTAGCTGGCACCTTTTCTTGTAAATACGTAGTAAAAAGTTAAAAATACTATTTTTAAATCAAGTGCTAAACTTTTTGTTTCAACATACTCAAGGTCCCAATAAAGTCTTTCCTGTAAGCTCAAATCTAACCTGCCTTGAATTTGTGCTAATCCAGTGATCCCAGGTCTTACAGTGTTTCTTTTGGTTTGAAAATTTCCATATAACTCAGATTCATATTTTACAAGTGGCCTAGGTCCTACTATTGACATTTCTCCTTTTAAAACATTAATTAGATTTGGGAGCTCATCTAGAGACGTTTTTCTTAAGAATTTTCCAATATTAGTTATTCGGTCGTCATTTTCAATTCTTATAGGCTCATTGGGAGTCAGAGAAGGGTTAACAGTTTTTCGTTTTGAGAGATTTTTATAGTGTTCTTCATGAACTGCATCATTTGACAAGATGTCCATAGTTCTAAATTTATATAAAAGAAATAACTTCCCTTTTTTCCCGACTCTTTCCTGTTTGTAAATAGCTGGCCTACCATCCGAGACATAAATTAAAACTATCAAAAGTGGATAAATTATTACTAGAACAGGTAAAAATATAATGGTTATTGTAATATCTATTAATCTTTTCATACAATATTTACTTTAAACTATTCAAATTAATGTACTTTAAATAAAAAATATAACATTAGAGTTAAAGAAATGTGTGGAATAGGTGGAATTATTAACATTAATAATTCTAAAATTGACCCAGAAATTGCCAATAATATTAAAACCTCCCTGGAACATAGAGGTCCAGACAACTCTTCAATAAAACACATTTCTGAAAGTGTTTCACTAATTCATACGAGGCTAGCTATTATCGATATTGACAAAAGGTCAAATCAGCCTTTCCACTCAGAAGATATGCGGTATTGGATAGTATTCAATGGAGAAATTTATAATTATAAAGAAATTAGAACTGAATTAGAAGTTCAGGGATTCAAATTTAGTACCTCTGGAGATACAGAAGTTTTGTTAAAAGGCTTTATTCACTACAAAGAAAAAATTTTGAACAAACTAAGAGGGCAATTTGCATTTGCAATTTACGACACAATAAGCAAAGAAACCTTTATAGCTAGAGATAGGGTCGGTATTAAGCCTTTATATTATTCAAAATATAAAGAATGGTTAATTATTGGCTCTGAAATGAAAACAATTGATTCTACAAAATTAGTACCATTCTCACCAGATACAGAATCTTACCTATCTTATATGAGACATTTGTGTGTTCCAGGCAGCAACACAGGTAATAAAAATATTTCAAAAGTTAAACCTGGAGAGTATATTTTATTTTCAGCAGATGGTAAAAGCAATTCAGTCAAATATTGGGATCCTTTTAGCATCAAAATAAACTCAGAAATTACATACATAGAAGCTAAAGAGAGAGTGGAAGAGCTGCTAATCGAATCTGTAGAATATAGAAAAATAAGCGATGTCGAGGTTGGTTTATTTTTATCTGGAGGTTTAGATTCCTCGTTCATTGGAAAACTTATGAAAGACAGTAGTTCCAGCAAACTTCATGGATTCAACATAGATTATGAGGAGCATTTTGAAGGATACAGTGGGGAAGTAACTGAAGCGGAATATGCATCATCAAATATCGATATTGAGTTAATTAAAGAAAAAATAAAGTATGATGACTTTAAAAAATTATTAAATAATTATTCAGGGTATCAAGATGATTTAAACGGTGATGAAGTAGGAATACCGTTATATTTTTTAGGTAAGTCAGCGAGGTCCAAGGGTGTAACAGTTGTGCAGGTAGGAGAAGGTGCTGATGAACTATTTTATGGCTACGAACACTGGTTGAAATTTATAAGACTTAACAAATTAGTTAAACCAATCAGAAATACTACCTCAAAATTCTCAAGATTTTCAAGCCATAGGTTAAATTTGTTATCAAACATAATTTACGGAAGGACTTCATTTGCAGGTGGTGCACTGGGATTCAACCTTACTGAGATAAACAAACTAGTAGAAGGAGGAGTGCCGAATAATTCTGAATCACTTAATTATGTTGACAGAAAGTGGGATGAATATTTTTCAAGAGATGATGCTGAGTTATCGAAATGGATGACATTGATAGATTTAGATATTCGCCTTCCAGAGTTGTTGCTTATGAGAATGGATAAATTAGTGATGCAGTCTGGAATTGAGACCAGAGTCCCATTTTTAGACCATGAGTTTGTTGAATTTGTACTTACAATTCCTGAAAAAATATTACTAAATAAAAATAACACCAAGCCGTTACTAAAAGATATTGCGCGAAAACATATACCTAATCAGATAATAGATAGAGAGAAACAAGGCTTTAGAGCACCAATTGGTGAATGGATTAAAAAAGATATAGATCTTTTTTATGATCTTGTAAAAACTTTTAATGCAGAAACTAATCTTTTTAACTCTCAACAACTCAATAAAGTTCTGAATGGTAATGACTTTCAAAAGAAATGGTATCTTATAAATTTATCTAAATGGCATACTTCAAGGAATTCAAATTGATACAAAACTGGAAACAAAATACCTTTTATATTTCTCTAATGCAGCTGAGTTTATTGGTTGTCAATTTAATACTCATTACAGTTATAAGTAGAGAATACGGACCAACTATTTATGGTGAGTATGCATCATCAAAAAGCTTGGGTGTCCTTATTGGTACCGCTGTAGTTATGTCATTAGCTTTGGTTGCAACTAAATTAAGAGCTCAAAATGATATTGAAGCTAATTATGTCTTTTCCAATTCATATTATTTAGTAACAAGGAACTTGTTAATTGGATTATTTCTTCTATATCCAGCCACCCTGTTGTTTAAAAGAGATTTTTCTATGACAGGATTATTTTTGGTTGGCTTTGTTTTTAATGAACTAATACATATTTCACTTGCTTACTACCAAGCTAATGGTGACTTTGTATCAAGCTCAAAACAAATTATGCTGAGAACTCTAATTTATGGTGTAGGAGCTGTAACTATAGTATTTTCTGGATATTCAATACTTTGGGTTATTTTTTATCAAGTTGTGACGTTAGCTGTTTTTTTTGGTATTGCACATTTTTCAATACCCAGTTCTGAATTGAATAATACATCACCAGACGTTGTTTTGACTAGAAATAAGCTTACTAAGTCTGGTCAAAAGATGGTATTGACCACTTTCTCAAGTGCACTCATTTCAGAATTAGATATTGTATTACTAGGACTTTTTTTTGGCGGCCCTTTACTAGGAGTTTTGTCTTGGGCTAGGAGAATATTAGAAATCCTTTTTCAGTTGGCAGCTGCAAGTTTAGATATTCTTTTTCCAGAACTTTCAAAAACAAAAACTAAAACAGAGGTCATGGAAATCAGAAATAAATTAAGAAGAATTGTTATGTTATCTTTTATAATTCCAGTAATGTTTTTTCCTTTAAAAGGTACTGCAGGCAATATATTTGTATTTCTTTTAGGGGAAGAATTCTCGGCAGTAGGAGATTACACTGCGTATATACTTTTTTGCCTTCCCCTTATGGTTTGGTCAAGAATCAATATTATTTTTTCTAGAGCATTAAATTTCGAAGTACCTATTTCGAAAATCATATTTTATTCTTCATTTATTTCATTTTTAATATATTTAGTTACAAATCAATTTTTAAGTAATTCAGCTGTAGTTTCTATTATTTTATCTCAATTAACTATTTCAGCTCTTACTTCATATAGCTTTAGAAAGTCTTTCAAATGAAAAGATATCTTAGAAAAATCAAGTATGAATTAATTTGCTTGTTAGCAAAACCAAAAGAAATTCCTAGTTTCTTTGATAAAGGGACATGGAAAAACAATAGTTCAGTATTTAATTTATTTGCTGACACTGGTGTAAATCTTGTTTCAGATTTAAATCTGACCGATATGAAAATATTTGGGAAAAGTTATAAAAGTTGGATTATCAGTCATGATTTTTTTACAAATTATAAATTTAAAAATAACAAACTTAAGCCTGCATATTTTAATATTGCCGATGTAAAAGTTCCCTATGAAGCTTCAAGATTACAACATTTACAAAAACAAAATATGTCAGTTTTGTGTAATAAAGCTAATAAAATTGATAATTCTCTTCTAAATCTAGAAGTAGATAAGTTCCCATTTATATATTGGAATAGTCCTATGGATGTCGCTATTAGGACAATTAACTTAATTATGCATAGACAGTTTGTTGCAAAAAAACTAAACAAATCGATTATTTTTAACAATAGTGAAAATCAGTTAGATACATATATTTCCCAGCACTATCAATATGTCAAAGATAACCTTGAAAATTCTGGAAATGTAGTTGGAAATCACTACTTAGTAGAACTTTCATGTATGTTGTTCTATCTAGCTAATTATGAAAATAATGACTACAAAAATGATTTAGCTTTTACTATTGGTGAACTTAACAATGAATTAGGTAGACAGTTTAATAATGAAGGAACAAATTTTGAAGGTTCTTCACACTACGCAGCTTTTGCTACAGAAGCGTTAATTTTGTGCAAACTTTCCCTAAAGGATATTGGTGGGAATGCAGATTTGACAGATTTAGTAGATAGTCTAATTATCAAGAACAAAAATTTTCTTTCATTGCTTATTAATCAAAATGAATTATCTCAAATTGGTGATAATGATTCTGGAAGGATATTTTATTTTGCATTTAATGAGGACAAACCACTACATATGACCTGGCTTATAAAAATAATAGATAGCTTTAAAATAAGAGATAACCTTTCAGATAAAGCTGAAAAAAAACAAATAAAAAATAAGAAAGATTTACCTGATTTTACAAAACTTACAAGTGTAAAACATCCAGATATAAAAGTTTTTTCTCAAGAATATGAAGCCTATGCATATGTAGAGTTTGGTATTTTTATATGGAGGAATGAAAAAGAATACTTTAGCATAAGATGTGGCCCAATTGGTCAGCATGGAGTTGGTGGTCACTCCCATTATGACCAGCTTTCAATCGAATGTTTCAGCAACAATCAGTGGATAGCGAGAGACCCGGGCACAGGAACTTATACAGATAATATTCAAAAAAGGAATAGTTTTAGATCTATGCAATACCACTGGGGACCAAATATTGATTTAAACCTTAGGAAAGAGGACGAATTTGATTGTTTCAAATTAAATAATATTGGTAACGGTGAAGCATTACTTTTTGATAACAAAAACTTTATTGGATTTGCAGATTTTGATGGCACTAAAATTTATAGAAAACTCAGTATTAAAGAGGGAATAATCAGTGTTGAGGATTTTTCTGTGTTGGAAAATTTAGAGAGATATGAAACCTGGGGAGAGATGACAAACGGCATAAAAGAAGAATTTTCAGAAGGGTATAAAAGATTTAATTGAAAGTTAAAGAACAAAATATTTTTACAGGATTATTTCTTACAAGCTTATTGTTAGAGGGTTTAGATGCCTTTTCAATATTTAAAATACCGATATCTTGGATTGGGTTAGCAGTTTTATTGACTGCTTTACCACTTTACTATTTTTCAGACATCGAAATAAATACACAAAACTTTACTTCTATTAAATACTGGGTACTGTACATGTCTTCAGTAGCCATACTGAGAAGTATTTCATTCAATTTAGAGGTTCCTGAATATGCAACAACAAGCTATCTTCAATATGTTTCATTAAGACTTTTGAAAATTTTAAGTTTTTTTGTGGCTATCTTGATAGTTCATTTGATGTCAACTTACTTAACCAGAAAAAAAATAATTCAATATTTTGCCTACGTAGGGGTATTTATATCTTTGCTATCCTTATATTCATATTTTTCTTATTTTTTAGAACTTCCAGATTTTATAAGATCACGAGCTGGCTCAGGAGGTTGGTCTCAACCAATCGAGAGAGCGTGCTCAATTTTAAGAAATTATGGTACATTTAGAGAACCTAGCTTTTTAGCTGTTTGGACAGTTCCTTTTGTCCCTATAATTTTATATCTTGCTAGAAAAGAATTTAAATGGTATTTCTTATCTATATTTCCAATTTTCTCTTTAGTCTTAACAAGAAGTTTAACTGGCGTAATTGCTCTGTTAACAGCTTTTACTGTGATTTCCATTACATACTTAATTAAAAATAAAAAAATAGACATCAAATTGATTATTCCTATTCTGGCAATTTTATTTACATCTTTAGTATCAAATAATCTTAGTTATAAATTTCCAGCTTTAGATCCATCTATGTGTCCTCCCAACTCTGCTGATAAATGTAATTGTGCTATTTATGATGATGAGCTAGATAAAGCAAAAAATTCAAAGAATGTAGCAGAAAGTATTTTTTCTAGGACAACACTAATCATCGGTGGAGGTTTAGATGGTTTTGGTAACTTCTCATTTTTAACACAGCATATAACTAAGCAAGATATCAAGTATTTTGGAGATGGACTAGGTAGTGCCAATATAATTTACTCATATGAATTTGAAGAACTTTCTTCAGAAGTTATCTCAAGTCAAAAAGTTTTTAGAAATCCTGGCCAGATTGTATCTTTTAACAATTTGTATGCATATATTTATTTTTCTGGCGGGTTAGTTGGATTATTTTGGTTTTTATATATAGTTTTTACTCATATTAAAAAAGCTATCATAGGTTATGAAGTTATAGACTCTTACTTAGGTGCTCAGCTAATTTCAATTTTATTAATGTTTTTCTTTCAAGCTGAAGAACCCAGTATCATTTTAGGATTAGCTATAAGCCTCAGCTCTTTAGAGGAAGTACAAGATGAGTAATATTTTAATTGTATCGCATCAGTTTATACCTCACATAAGTCCAAGAACTACTCGTTGGCGGCTTATAGTTGAAGAGTTGATTTCTAATGGTCATAATGTGACTATTGTTACTGGCACTCAGCAAAGTGTAAAAAATAATAACTATAAAATAATCTTTGTTGGTAATAAAAGCGCAAGCAATATCGTTGGCAATCTACGAGCTCAATCAAAAAATACTGACTTGGATGGTAAATTTAAGGAAAAATTTTATAATTTTTTAAAAATTGTTTATAGGTTAATTGTAAGAAATTTAGCTTGGCCTGATTATTCAATGCTATGGCTAGTCTCAGTTTTCAAAGAAAGAAAAAAACACAAAATAAATTATGATTTAATTATTTCAGTTAGTTTACCATTTTCATCTCATATAGCCGCTTATCTAATCAACAAAAGAGTTAAAAAACCTTGGATTATGGATATTGGAGATCCATTTTCATTGAAGAAGGCAGCTCCAGAGAACAATCAATTACTATATGGAAAACTTAATAGGTATTATGAAAAAAAATTTTACAACATAGCTAATCAAGTTTTATTTACTCATGAAGATGTAAAAAAAATACACGAGCAAGCCTTTGGAATTGATTCAAATAAGGCAATAATTGGACAACCAATAAGTAAGTTCGAAACTTCATTGTATCAAAAGGCTAAAGAGTTTGATTACTCAACAAAAATAATAAAGTTTGGATATTTTGGAATCTTCACAAATGGAGTGAGAACACCTAGTAATTTTATTAAATTTTTAGACTCACTCATTAATTATGAAATGCATTGGTACGTTAATCAAGACTCTGAGCAGTTTATAAAACAAGATAATTTTGATTCAAGCAAAAACTACTTTCAATCTCAAGTTTCAAGAGACGAGGCGTTACATTTAATGGTAAGTTCATTCCACTGTCTGGTATCAGTTGGTAACTTGAATCCAAACCAAATACCAAGCAAAGTAATAGAATATATCTCAACGGGAAAACCAGTACTGCATTTTGCTGAAATAGATACAGATCCAGTTATTGAAATTTCAAAAGATTTCAGCAATCTTTTTATAGTTAATAGAAATACAGATATTGAATTATTTAAAGCTAATTTAATCAATTACTTTGAAAATATAGATAATTTTGACAGCGACCAGTTTAATAAACTTTATTCTGCTAAATCTTTGGTTAAGAAACTATATAATCTCTAAGACTCGATTCCAATTTTCAATGTAGAACAAGCTTTCATAGTTTTTGTGTTTTGCTTCAAGAATCTTTTGTATTTGAAGAACTGCGGATGAAACATTATTTTCTGAATACTTCGCAGAGTTTCCATTATCAAAATAATTCATATAATTTTTATCGGGTCCTACAACAAATAAACCATTTGAACTTGCTTCATATAAAGGTAATCCAACAGTTTCATAAAAACTTGCATGAAAATATATACTATGTTCTTTTAGAGATTGTAAAAAGTTTTTTGAAGTTACATCTTTATTAGCTTCTTCAGAAGTTATTTTTGTTATTTTGATATCCGGATTAGCATTAGATACTTCATCAAGCACATTCTGGAGAAAAGTTGAATTCTTATTTCGAATGCTACTTATGATACTAATTATTCCAACTTGAGGATTTAAATTTTTTAAAGATTTCTTTATTTCCCCAATTCCTATAAGTTTGTTGTGGAAATGTTTTTTAATTGATTCGGTAACATGCTCAAGTTGGTAAATTACATAATCACTTTGTTTAAATGATTTATTAACGAAGTACCTCAAGACAATATTTTTAAAATCTTTTTTTTCAAAAGGAAGTATATTTTGGATCATTACGAAAGATTTATTTTTAGTCTTAAATCCGAAGTTACCCAAATGAATGATTGCATCAGATTTATTTATTAAACTTATTTCTTTTTCACCCAGAAATACATTCAGAAATGGATGGAAGAATCTATGTAAATCAGTTTCAATTTCTACGAAATCAACTGTATCAGAAGTATTTACTGGTAAATTATTATTATGTAAAAGAATAAGGTCGAATTGAGATTCATTCACAGATTTTATTGCGTTTTCTACAATTTTTAAACCCCCGAGAGATTTTACACCGCATAT